>Ga0209344_10000313_pt1 | contig 92686 bp, 88 predicted proteins | sample Cruoilmetagenom6_FD_187293 | JGI IMG/M metagenome (GOLD analysis project Ga0209344, IMG submission 187293) | Oil polluted marine microbial communities from Coal Oil Point, Santa Barbara, California, USA - Santa Barbara Oil Seep Sample 6 (SPAdes)... | ecosystem: Environmental > Aquatic > Marine... | reverse complement strand
CGATCTTCGTCGCTGGTTACCATTTTCATTCGGTACTCCTTAAAGTTTGGAATGCCTTTAAAATAGTTTGTGTAGTGACGGCGGGTTTCAAAAACGCCGAGGGTTTCACCTTTCCAATCTATAGCCATTTCTAAATGACGCTTGGCTGCGTAAACACGCTCAGCCATTGTGGGTGGCGCTAAATATTCGCCGGTATTAAAATAGTGTTTCACTTCTTTAAAAAACCACGGATAACCAATGCTGGCTCGACCTATCATTGCGCCGTCCAAACCGTATTTGTCTCGCATTTCCATAGCTTTTTCAGGCGTATCAACATCTCCATTTCCAAAGATTGGAATGTGCATTCGCGGGTTGTTTTTTACATCGGCAATAGGTTTCCAATTGGCATCGCCTTTATACATTTGGGCACGTGTGCGACCATGAATGGACAGAGCTTGGCAGCCAACATCCTGCAAGCGTTCCGCGACCTCAACTATTTTTATAGAGTCGTGGTCCCAACCCAAACGGGTTTTAACTGTAATGGGAAGTTTTGTATGCTTTACCATGGCTTCCGTAAGGCTTACCATGAGGTCAATATCTTTCAAGATTCCCGCGCCGGCGCCTTTCGAAACTACTTTTTTCACGGGACAGCCAAAGTTGATATCAATCATATCCGGCCCGCTGGCCTCAACAATTTCAACACTTTGAAGCATGGAGTCCAAAACGGCACCAAAAATCTGGATTCCAACGGGACGTTCCTTTTCATAAATATCAAGCTTCATCACGCTTTTGGCGGCATCGCGAATAAGCCCTTCGGAAGAGATAAATTCAGTAAATACCACATCGGCCCCCTGCTCTTTGCAAAGTGCGCGGAACGGTGGGTCGCTTACGTCTTCCATTGGTGCGAGCAACAACGGAAAATCGGGCAGTTGTATGTTTCCTATTTTCGGCAATTCATTTGTTTTGGAACTGCAAAAGTAGTAAATATCAATAAAATGTGACTTGAAAAGATTTTTAGTGAAGTATTGATGGCTATTTACCTTCAAGTCGATCGCCTTCGTCCGTTTCTATTTTTTTGCTATTATCGCGCAGACGTGCATTTCCGAAATTATATTTGAAGCCTACACGCAATAATCTGCTTTCTAGATTTGCGTAAAAGTAATTGTCCTGATTGTAATATTTGGAAACCGAGGCGGTATTATTTAGGGTATTAAAAATATCATCAACCCCTACCGTAAGGCTTGCGCGTTTATCCCAAAATTCCTTCCTTAGTGAAATATTGATATAATTCTGATTTTTAAAATAGCGATTTCCAAATACAAAATTTGAGATGTAAACACCCGTTAAATCTGCCGTAAACGAACGGTCTTTTGAGAGGGTGAAATGATTTGTGAGATAGATGTATTGTCCAAAAGTATCATTTGTAAAAGTTTCCTGCGCACTTTGCAATGCATAAAATTCATTCGCCAAATAAAACGAAGAGGTGTTAAAATGCAGCCACCACCAAGAATTTAGGGAATTGAAATACGTGATGTCAAATGCATACTGATAGCTTTTAATCATATTGGCATCTATACTGCTCAACGTACTGTTTGTATTGTTCTGCAGCACCAATATATCCAGACTGTTTTCAATATTTTGATAATACAATTCAAAAAACAGCTTGCCTTTGTGGTCGAATGTAAGAGTGATTTTATCTTCAATTGCGGGAACCAATTTTGGGTTACCACCGTTAAAGTTACGCTCGGTTATAAAATATTTGAACGGATTTAAACTTTGGTAGCGCGGCCGTTGCACACTACGGCTGTAACTAACGCCTATGCCGTTGTTATCGTCTAGGGTGTAATGAAAAGATGCTGAAGGAAAAAGATCGAAATATTGTTGGTTGTTTACTTGGCCCAATGAACGTGATATTGCATCAACTTCCGTGTACTCAGCTCGAAGACCTGCAGTGATGCTCCATTTTTCCCATTCTTTTTCAAAATTTATATATTCTGCATAAATGTTTTCTTTATAATTGAAATTATCTGAAAGTGAATTGTTGTAATTAACGGATGTATTAACTACATCAAAATAATCCATTTTGCTTTCCGTGTCAATGCTGCTGAATTTTACCCCTGCCTCAAAACTTCCGCCCCATAATTCTGAAGAAATATCTGCCTGTGCTGTAACAATATCACTCTTTTGGTTAGAATCTGTATAAAAACTATTGTTTCTCAAAAAATCACCATTTGGCAATAAATAATCAGAATTTACACTTTGGTTTTGGGCATTGTCATAATAAATATAATTAGCGGAAACTGCCAAGTTTGCACCGTTTTCGTTCAATGCCAAATTATAATCCATCGCTACAGATAGATTGTTTTTTTCAAAATCAACATAGCTTAAAGTGGTAATGATGGAATCCAATTGTCGTTGCGGGCTAAAAATTAAGGAATTGCCATTATTGTGGTAATTAACTTCGGGCGTAAGCGATACATTTGAAGTGAGGCTTAGGGTATTTTTTTCATTTAAAGTAAAATCCAACACCACATTTCCATTGTGATTGCTGTAATTTGTAGTACGATCAAAACTTGTTTCCCAAAAGGATTTGGTTGAAATTTCATCTGGCTGAAAATAGTGAATAAAATTTTCATCTTCCTTAAACTCTTTTCGTGTAGAATAGCCATAACTGGCATATGCATTCAACCAATTATTTTTATAAAAATGTGAAGTGCCAAAGTTGTATTTTGGATAGATTCCTTGTTCATAGGTTGCGTTTGCCGAACCTTTGTAGCCAATTGAAATTGATTTTGACATAACAATATTCAACACCGTTCCCGCCTCTGCATCATATTTTGAGGAAGGATTTGTAATAACCTCAATGGATTTTATATTTGCGGCATCGGTATTTTCCAGCAAAGACACAACTTCCGAAGAAGATAGATAAACTCTTTTGCCATTTATAAAAATCACGGGGGAAGAAAATTTTACCTGAATATTTTCGCCTATAACCGCAACTCCCGGGGTTTTTTTAAGAAGGTCCATTGTACTACCCACCGATAGCGAAGTGTTCTCCACCTCAAAAACAAGTTTGCCGGGGGTTTTGCGTATGGTTGGCAATTTTGCAACCACCACGGTCTCATCCAGCATTTGATGATTTTCCTCCAAAGTTATGTTCCCTAAATTTTTATGTGAAGAGAGTTCGATGGTTTGTTGATGGTCTTCAAAACCAATATAACTGAAGTTTAGCGTATAAGTTCCCTCGGGGAAATTTTTCAGAATAAAAGTACCATCCTCATTAGTAGTTGTGCCTTTTATGGGATTTTCATCCTCTCCTTGATAAACCAAAACATTTACAAATGATAATGGAGACTCTTCAAAATCGGTAACCGTTCCCGTAATTGAAAAATCCTGAGCCATCAAAATTCCGCCGTGCAGGCAACACAAAAACATAATAAATCTTGCCATAAAAAAGTAGATATCTGGGGCGACACCCTTTACTAATGTTTTTCTGGGGAGAAAATATTTATTTCAGTTGAAAAACAACTTTAGACTACAAATATGTTAAAAATTTATTAAATACAGCCTAGCTTGAACTAATTATTTTAAGTGTTTTAATCATACCGTATATAATCACTCTTTTAAGCTATATTTGCACTTTTACAGCACGAGAAGGAATTTTTATGAAGAATATTCGCAATTTTTGCATCATCGCCCACATTGACCACGGAAAAAGTACCTTGGCAGATCGTCTTTTGGACGCAACTGGTACCGTAACCGACCGTGAAAAACAAGCACAATTGCTTGATAATATGGATTTGGAACGCGAACGGGGCATTACCATTAAAAGTCACGCCATTCAAATGGATTATATGTACAATGGCGAAAAATATACATTAAACCTTATTGACACTCCCGGGCACGTAGATTTTTCATACGAAGTTTCACGATCCATCGCCGCTTGTGAAGGTGCCTTACTTATCGTTGATGCCGCGCAAAGCATACAGGCACAGACAATTTCAAACCTTTATTTGGCCCTTGAAAACGACCTAGAGATTATTCCTGTATTAAATAAAGTTGATCTTCCTTCAGCCAATATTGAGGAAGTAACAGACGATATTGTGGATCTTTTGGGCTGCAAGCCCGAAGAAGTGATTCCTGCAAGTGCCAAAACCGGGATTGGTATTGATGAAATTTTGAGTGCCATTATTGAGCGCATTCCACCTCCAAAGGGTAATCCCGATGAATCTTTACAGGCCTTGATTTTTGACTCTGTTTACAATCCTTTTCGGGGTGTTGAAACTTATTTCAGGGTGCTCAATGGTGAAATAAGAAAAGGGCAGCACATCAAATTTATGGCTACAGGAAAAAGCTATTTTGCCGATGAAGTGGGTACGTTAAAATTGAAACAACAACCCAAAGACGTAGTAAAAACTGGCGATGTTGGCTATCTTATCACAGGCATAAAGGAAGCAAAAGAAGTAAAAGTGGGTGATACCATTACCGATTCAAAAAACCCCACCGTCAATATGATTGAAGGTTTTGAAGATGTAAAACCCATGGTGTTCGCTGGAATCTATCCCGTAGATACCGAAGATTATGAAGAATTGCGTAATTCCATGGAAAAGCTTCAGCTAAACGATGCTTCCCTGGTTTTTATTCCGGAAAGTTCTGCTGCACTTGGTTTCGGTTTTCGCTGTGGCTTTTTGGGAATGCTTCACTTGGAAATTATTCAGGAAAGGCTTGAAAGAGAATTTGATATGACGGTAATAACTACCGTTCCAAACGTTTCCTATCATGCTTACACCAATAAAGAACCAGAAGTTCCCGTATTGGTAAACAATCCTTCAGATCTTCCGGATCCTTCAAAATTGAACCGTGTCGAGGAACCTTATATTAAAGCTACCATTATTACAAAATCTGATTTTGTGGGTTCAGTGATGTCGCTTTGTATTGAAAAAAGAGGTGAAATTACCAACCAAACGTACTTAACGACGGAAAGAGTAGAATTAACTTTTGATATGCCATTAGCAGAAATCGTTTTTGATTTTTATGATAGGCTGAAAACTGTGTCAAAAGGATATGCTTCCTTTGATTATTCGCCTATCGGAATGCGGATGTCGCACCTTGTGAAGGTAGATGTTCTGTTGAATGGAAACATTGTGGATGCACTCTCGGCATTGCTTCACCGTGATAATGCGTACGATATTGGAAAGAAAATTTGCGAAAAACTGCGTCAGCTTATTCCGAGGCAGCAATTTGATATTCCAATCCAGGCGGCCATCGGCGCCAAAATTATAGCGCGCGAAACCGTAAAAGCATTGCGTAAGGACGTTACCGCAAAATGTTACGGAGGCGATATTTCGCGAAAGCGTAAACTTTTGGAAAAACAGAAAAAGGGTAAGAAACGTATGCGCCAGGTAGGTAATGTGGAAATTCCGCAGGAGGCGTTTATGGCGGTACTTAAGCTGAACGATTAATTAAACGTTAGTTTCCGCAGCTCGCCCCGGCACTTTCCAAATCTGAAATATAGGTTTCGTAGGGTGTTCCCGTATTTTGCCCATTAACAGATGCATTGCCATTACTTTCCTCACATACCTGAAAATCGGTGGTGTCGGGAGAAGAGCAGGTAGTGCAACTTCTACCGTCGTCTTTCTTGCATGAAAAAACTGTGAAGGAAAGAATTAATGCTGCAGCTATAAAAATATTCTTCATTAAAAAGATTTTGTTGATAACGTTTATATTAATCGATTAATTTTGGACGTACTTTATTTTTTGTGTTTGTAGCGCTTGCCACATCTTCAAAATCCATCGGTTTTCCCAGATAAACCAATGCGCTCCCTTCTTCCACTTCCAACTCGTTTGGTGCTGTTATCAAGTCAAGAAATCCATTGGGACGCCTTAGAAACAGCGGAATGGTATTTTCATTTTCACCAATAATATTGAGCACGCGTAAAAATTGATTTTCATTAGCCAAGGAAATTTCCTGAATTGACGGAAAATCCTGCGCCACTTCAGTGAATCGCGTATAATCGTGGGTATATGAAAAAAGTTCCTTTTCAGAAATATTCTCCCGGTCACGCATTTCTTCCGAAGTCATTAATCGAAACGTTCCGTTTTCGCCAAAATACTTTCCAAAACGATTAATAGCCTGCTTATTAATTTCATCATTACCCGTCATGGCCAGCAGATAGCCCACATCGTTCAATTCAATATTATCTGAAAGATCGTCAGAATATATGTTTGCAGTTATTGCTTCAAGACCGAGTTCCTTCGCCTTGTTTACATTTAACCTATTTGAATCCAGCAAAACCACATGCCTGCCGCTCTTTTGAAGATAGGAAGCAATGAGCCGTGAAACCTTGGAAGCACCCACAATTAGAATACCCTCAGATTTTTTTAGAAAAACCCCAACTATTGATGCCACGGGCCTGGCGGTGGTGGCATTCAGCAAAACTGTTACCAACACTACCGCAAAAACCAGTGGAGTAATATATTCAGCCCCGGGTTCGCCCTTTAAAACCAGCTTCGTACCAAAAAGCGAGGCTATACCTGCCGCTACAATACCGCGCGGGCCAACCCAACTAATAAATATTTTTTCATTCGTTTTAAGTGATGATTTAAAAGTGCTGAGAAACACACCCAAAGGCCGTAAAACAAATATTACGATTGCCATTAGTATGGCCGTTTTCCAATTGTAAACTAGCAGTAAATCTTCCAAACTTATGTTTGCCGCTAAAAGAATAAATAAAATTGAAATTAAAAGCACGCTAAGCGATTCCTTAAAATACAACAGTTCTTTTAAGCTGGGAAGATCACTATTGCCCAAAAACATTCCCATAACCACGACAGAAAGTAATCCCGATTCATGTGCAAAAAGATCGCTTTCCACAAATATCAACAACACTACCGAGAGCGAAACTACATTCAATAAATAGTGTGGGATCAATTTCTTCTTAATTGCAAAATAAAGGGCGTAACCACCAGAAATACCAAAGGCAAAACCAATTAAAATGATCTTTCCAAATTCAAGGATTGCCTGTTTTGTATAACCGCTGTCGTGCTCCACACTTATAAACTCAAAGACCAATACTGCAACCAACGCGCCAATTGGGTCTATTAATATTCCTTCCCATTTTAATACGGCAGATACATCCTTTTTAAGCGGAATATTTCTTAAAATAGGAGTGATAACCGTGGGTCCAGTAACAATTATTAAGGCAGCAAAAAGAAAGGAAATTTTCCAGCTCAAACCAAAAACATAATAAGCGGCAACGCCCGCTCCCAAAAAAGTAATAATGGAGCCCAAGCTAATAAGTTTTACGATTACCGGACCAACTTTTGAAATTTCGCCCCGCCTAAGCGTTAAACCGCCTTCAAATAAAATTATTCCGATTGCGAGCGAAACAAAGTAAAAAAGATTTTCGCCGGGAAAAAGCCCTTTTCCATCTTCATAAATTGGCTGGATCCATTGAGTGCCGTCTTCAGAAATAAGGGTAGAAATGGGACCCACAAATAGGCCTATCAAAATTAATGGTAAAATGGCGGGTATCTTGAATTTCCAAGCCACCCATTGGGCCAAAATTCCTAAAATTATAATTCCGGCAAGTTCTACCATATGGTTGGGTTTTGGGCGAATTTAAGCATATTTAAATTTGTCGGATTATTAATGATTTGTTAAAAATAGTATAATTAATTAATTCTTGGGGCATTGGTCTGTAACGCTTTTATTAATTTGCGACTCATTTCTTTCAGAGTATGCAACTATTCCCTATTGAAGCTGGCAATTTTAAACTTGATGGCGGCGCCATGTTTGGCGTTGTGCCAAAAACCTTGTGGAATAGAACCAACCCCGCTGACCAAAATAATATGATAGACATTGCCGCGCGCTGTCTTCTTATTGAAGATGGAAATCGGTTAACGCTAATAGACACCGGAATGGGCGATAAGCAAAGTGAAAAATTCTTTGGATATTATTATCGTTGGGGCGATTTTAACCTTGAAAATTCCTTAAAAAAACATGGTTTTCACAAAGATGATATTACCGATGTTTTTATGACGCATCTTCACTTTGACCATTGTGGTGGGAGCGTACAATGGAACAAGGACCGCACAGGGTATGAACCAGCGTTTAAAAATGCTACTTATTGGAGCAATAAAGATCACTGGCAATGGGCAACGGAACCAAACCGTCGGGAGCAAGCATCTTTCTTGAAGGAAAATATTCTGCCGATGCAGGAAAGTGGACAATTGAAATTTGTTGCGCAGCCCAGCTCAGATTTTGCTGAGGCTAACGAGCTTGATTTCGGAATCCTTTTTGTGGATGGACATACGGACAAGCAAATGATTCCGCACATAAATTACAAGGGTAAAACATTGGTTTTTATGGCAGATTTGCTGCCTACCGCCGGCCATTTACCGCTTCCTTTTGTGATGGGGTACGATACCCGTCCGCTTTTAACGCTTCCCGAAAAGGAAAAATTTTTAAACAAAGCTGCGGAAAATAACTTCTATCTTTTTTTGGAGCACGATGCCCACAATCCAATTATTACCGTACAAAATACCGATAAAGGCGTTCGTCTGAACCAAACTTTATCACTCAACGAATTTTTTAATTAACAATTAATTTCAAAGATGAAAATTTTTAAAATGACCCTTTTTGCAGTTGCATTGTCAACTGTTATGGCAAGTTGTGGAAGCGGAGCTCCCATTGTTGCTACCCCAATACAAAATATTGATACTAATCCCTTAAAAAATTCACCACTTACAGATGCACAGCTAAAACACTGGCCGGCGATGGATTTGGTAAGCGACACCATTCCGGGCATGAGCGTGGATAAGGCCTACAGCGAAATCATCAAAAACCGTAAAGGCGAAACGGTGATCGTAGGTGTAATAGACAGCGGTGTAGATATTGATCATGAGGACTTAAAAAATGTTGTTTGGACAAATACAGACGAAATAGCCGGAAATGGAATTGACGACGATAAAAATGGTTTTGTGGATGATGTCCATGGCTGGAATTTCCTCGGAAATATTACTGGCGAAAACATGGAATATGTGCGCATTATCAGAAAATTTAAACCAAAGTTTGAAGGAAAAAGCGAAGCTTCCATAAGCGCTGCAGATAGAAAAGACTTCGCTATTTATCAAAAAGCAAAAGCAGAATATGAAAAGGAATCCTCCGAAATTACTGCAAACAAATTACGTTATGAGCAGATTCTTTCCCAACTAAAACCCACGCATGAAGCAATGGCCAAAAAATTAGGAAAAGCAAATTATACAAAAGAAGATCTTGGTACAATTCAAAATCCTTCTTCCGAAGAACAACAACAAATTGCAATGCTTAACCAAATGCTGAATTTTGCGGATTCAGTTCCAGAAGTTTTGGAAGAACTGGAAGGCGGTGTGGAATATTTTACGGGAAGACTTGACAATAATTTCAATATGACAAAGGATTTTAGGGGTGTTCTTGGCGATAATCCTGAGGATATTGCTGATAATGTTTATGGCGACAATAATGTATCGGGACCCGACCCCACTAAAGAAAATGTAAAACACGGAACCCACGTGGCAGGAATTATTGCGGCAGAGCGCAACAACGAAATTGGAATGGACGGTGTGGCAAACAATGTGAAAATTATGGCGATTCGCGCAGTGCCGGATGGTGATGAATATGATAAAGACATCGCTTTGGCAATCCGTTACGCTGTAGATAATGGCGCAAAAATACTTAATACCAGTTTCGGAAAATATTATTCACCCCATGCAGATTGGGTTTATGAAGCAATAAAATACGCCGCTTCAAAAGATGTTTTAATAGTAAATGCTGCCGGAAATGACGGATTTGATTTGGATACGGTGAACGTTTATCCAAACGATCAATTTGACAATGGCTCTGAAGTTGCCAATTCATTCTTGACCGTTGGCGCACTAAATTATAAATACGGAAGTGAATTGGTTGCCAATTTTTCAAACTACGGCAAAACTAATGTGGATGTTTTTGCTCCCGGTGTAAAAATTTGGGCCACCACCCCATTAAATACCTACGAATTTTTACAGGGAACCTCAATGGCCGCGCCGGAAGTTGCGGGTGTTGCCGCAATGATCCGTTCCTATTATCCAAAATTATCTGCTGAACAAGTAAAACAAATTTTAATGAATAGCGGTCTTTCTTCAAATACAGAAGTTGTTTTGGGAGGCGAAGCCTCAAATACGGAGTCTTTCTCAAATATTTCAAAATCCGGAAAAATGGTCAATATGTATAATGCCCTAATTATGGCCGATAAAATGTCTAACTAATGAAGTATATTTTAAACTTATTCTTTTTCACATCGGTATTTTTTTCAGCGTTTGGCCAAAGCAATAACGACTATTGGCAACAGGAAGTAGATTATAAAATGAACGTCCAAATGGACGTGAAAACCTTTCAGTATAAAGGCACGCAGGAGTTGAAATATACAAACAACTCTCCCGATACTTTAAGCAAGGTTTTCTACCATCTTTACTTTAATGCTTTTCAGCCGGGAAGTGAAATGGACGTGCGTTCCCGCACAATCGAAGATCCCGATAATAGAGTGATGGATCGTATTTCAAAATTATCGCCTTCCGAAATTGGTTACATTAAACCAACAAAATTTACTCAAAATGGCGTAGCGGCAAACTACACCATAAAAGGTACGGTGATGCAGGTACAATTGAACAAATCGATATTGCCTGGAGAAAGCACCGTTTTCAATATGGAATGGGACGCACAGGTTCCATTACAGATTCGCCGCTCAGGGCGCGACAGTTCTGAAGGCGTGGCTTTAACAATGACACAATGGTATCCAAAATTAGCCGAATACGATTTTGAAGGGTGGCACGCAGATCCATATATTGCGCGCGAATTTCATGGCGTTTGGGGTAATTTTGACGTTACAATAACTATTGATGAAAACTATACAATCGGCGGAACCGGTTATCTTCAGAACCCTGCAGAAGTAGGTCACGGTTACACGGAACCCGGACAAAAGTGGATGAAACCAAAAAAAGGTAAATATACATGGCACTTTTTGGCGCCAGATGTACACGACTTTGCTTGGGCCGCAGACGATAATTACGTTCACGATACATACCCGGGACCCAATGGAGTTACACTTCATTTTTTCTACAAGAACGATCCTGAAATTGCTGAAAATTGGAAAAACCTACAACCAAAAACTGCGGAGTTGATGGAATTTTTCAATGCGCAAATTGGGGAATATCCATACGAGCAATATTCAGTAATACAAGGCGGCGACGGCGGAATGGAGTATGCAATGTGTACCATGATCACGGGTGGACGCGAGTTTGGAAGCCTAGTTGGCGTAACCGCTCACGAACTGGCCCATTCGTGGTTTCAGTTTGTTTTGGCTACCAACGAGAGCAAACACGAGTGGATGGATGAAGGTTTTACTTCCTACATTTCAGATGAGGCTATGAATTATGTTATGAAGGAAAATAAACCAAACCCACACGCTGGGTCGTACAGAAGTTATTTCTATATGGCTACGAGCGGAGCAGAACAACCGCTCACTACGCACGCAGATAGATATGCAAGCAACCGCTCTTACGGCATAAATGCTTATAGCAAAGGTTCGGTGTTTTTAACCCAACTTGGCTATATAATTGGTCCAGCAAATTTATCAAAAACATTGAAGCGCTATTATTCAGATTTTAAGTTTAAGCACCCAACACCCAATGATTTTATCCGCACTGCGGAAAAGGTTTCGGGCTTTGAATTAGACTGGTATTTAATGGATTGGACCCAGACCACAAATACTATAGATTACGGAATAAAATCTGTAGAAAGTGAAGGAGAAAATACGAAAGTAACTTTGGAAAGAATTGGGTTAATGCCAATGCCAATAGACCTTTACGTAACTTATGAAGATGGTTCTCAGGAATTGTTTTACAATTCCGTTCGAATGACTTGGGGTGAGAAACCAAACCCATTCACCGATTTAAATCGTACTGTCTTAAAAGATTGGGCTTGGGCATACCCTACCTATACTTTTGAAATAAAAAACGGAAAAAAAGTAAAAAATATGATGATTGACGCCACGCGCAGAATGGCAGATATCAATCAGGAAAATAATATTTACGAAAAATAATAACCGTTACATTCCTTTTTTCAAACAGACCCCGCAAGTTCTAAATACCGCGGGGTCTTTTTATATATTTACCGTGTGAACCAAAAATTTCCAAAAAGTCAAAAACTTAAAAGCTCTAAAACAATTGAAAATTTGTTTTTGGAAGGGAAAACCCATTCCAAATTTCCAATAAAAGTATTTTTCCTTCCTAAGGAAAACATGGAAACGCATCTCGCTGCTTTTGCAGTTCCCAAAAGAAATTTTAAATCGGCAGTAGATCGAAACCGCATAAAAAGACAACTTCGCGAAGCCTATCGGGGTAATAAACAATTACTTGATGAAATTCACGGCAAGAAATTTGTAATGCTCTTTCTTTACTTAGGAAAAGTAAAACCGCAGTACGCCGAGCTGGAGAAAGTAATGGTAAAACTGCTTAAAAAATTGGCAGATGAAAATAATTAGCGCATTACTTTTTTTGTTCGTATTGGGATGTTCCAATGCAGGCTCAGATAGCAATTTCGAAAGATTGGAAGCTCCATCAGTTTCTTATGAAGTAAATCCGGAAATGGATGAAATTTCAGAAAACAATGAAATTGCCGACCAAAAAATTATCAAAACCGCCCGTTTGGCTTTTGAGACCCAAGATGTCGCGGCAACCCACAAAAAAATTCTTCTACTGGCATCGCAATATAAAGGTTTGGTACAAAGCGACAACAGCGGAAAATCATACAATCGCTATTTTAGAAATTTAATTGTGCGCGTTCCAACAGAAAATTTTCAGCAATTTATAGACGGTATTTCTGAAGGCGTAGCTTATTTTGACCAACGCGATATTTCGCGGCAGGATGTTTCCGAAGAATTTGTAGATCTGGAAGCGCGTCTAAAAGCAAAACGCACACTTGAAGCCCGTTATTTAGAATTGTTGAAAAAAGCGAACAACGTGAAGGAAATGCTTGAAATAGAACGCGAACTTTCAATCATTCGTGAGGAAATTGAAGCAAAACAGGGGCGGTTGCAGTATCTGCAAAGTCAAGTTTCGATGAGCACGGTAAATATTGAATTCTATAAAACCACAGCGGAAACAGGAATCACCCAATCCTATGGTCAAAAGATTAAAAACGCGCTCCAAGGTGGCTGGAACGGTATTTCGATATTTTTCCTGGGCATTTTATACCTTTGGCCTTTATTCCTCGTTGCAATAATAGTTGTTACCATTCTTCGTATATTTCTGAAGAAGAGAAAGAAAACGCATTAAAATTTCAGAAAATGAAAAAAAGAATAATTGTTACCATTATAGCCATTGGTATCTTCTTTACCACGGTAAGTTTTAAAAGTGACTTCTTTGAAATAGCCAAACAGATTGAAATCTTTACCACACTTTTCAAGGAATTGAACATGAATTATGTGGATGAAGTAACGCCAGCAACCCTTATGGACAAGGCCATAAAAGGAATGCTGGAAGATTTGGACCCTTATACGGTTTATTGGAACGAACAGCAGGTGGAGGATGCAAAAATCAACAATTCCGGTATTTATACGGGCATTGGCGCAAGCGCACAAAGTAAGAAAGACAAGATTATCATCGTTGAGCCTTATAAGGATTATCCCGCCGATAAAGCAGGTTTGAAAGCTGGGGATGAAATAATAAAAATAGGAAACATTACCATTGCCGATTTAGAGGACGATGCGGGTGAATTATTAAAGGGAGCGCCGGGTTCCACGGTAGATGTAACCTACCTCCGTCAAGGAAAAACCGCTACAACCACGATAAAACGTGACGCCGTTGAAATACAGGCAGTTCCTTTTTACAAATTGATAAACGCTGATATTGGCTATATTGTACTATCGCAATTCAACAGAAAAACGACTATTGAAACCAAAGCAGCTTTGGTTGATTTAAAATCGCAGGGAGCAAAAAAAATCATTTTGGATCTGCGCGGAAACCCTGGTGGGTTGCTGAGCGAGGCTATTAACGTAGTAAACCTTTTTGTTGATAAAGGGGAAGTAATTACCACCACAAAATCTGTAATAGAAAAATACAACCAAGTTTACAAGACCCAATTTGATCCCATAGATAAAGAAATTCCGCTCGTAGTTTTAGTGAATGGTCGAAGTGCTTCCGCCAGCGAAATTGTTTCGGGGGGATTACAGGATTTGGATCGTGCGGTAATTGTGGGCGCACGAAGTTTCGGGAAAGGACTTGTACAACGCCCAAAAAAATTGACCTATGGTACCCAGCTTAAGGTTACCATTTCACGCTATTACACGCCGAGCGGCCGTTGCATCCAGGCTTTGGACTATTGGCACCGCGATGAAAATGGCGACCCGCTACGGAAAGATGCCAAAGAATATAACGCCTTCAAAACTAAAGGCGGCAGAACGGTTTACGACGGTGGTGGAATCCTTCCCGATGTGGAATTGAAATCGGCTGTTTTCAGCCCAATTACCACTGCTTTGCTGAAAGACAACGCTATTTTCGATTATGCGACGAAATATTATTACAGCCACCAAATGAATGACTGGAAAACCTTCAAGTTTACCGAAGCTGACTTTCAGGACTTTTTGAAATTTTTAAAAACAAACAATTTTGAATACGAAACCGAAACCGAAAAGAAATTTTCCGAAGGTTTAAAAATCGCTGAGGACGACGATATGGTGAAAGAAATTTCTTCAAGTTATAACCAACTTATGGTTGCAATTGACAAGGCAAAGGACCAAGCAATTATTGACAAAAAAGTGGAAATAGAATCGTTGCTGACTGATGAAATTTTAAAACGCTATTTCTACCGTGATGGGTTGTATAGCTATCAAATTGAGCACAACCCTGAAATTTTGGAGGCCGTCTCTGTTCTAAATGATGCAGGCAGGTACGGGAAGATTTTGAAATAAGGAATAGAGAAATGAATAAATTTATTCTAATAATCGGACTTTGTTTTTGTACAAATATTTCTCTTAAGAAATATAATTCTTCTATAACCGATTAATTTAACAGCAAACTTTTCCGCTTAACATAACCTTAACTGACTGTTTATCAATGATATCGTATCTTAGCGGTTATGGTACAATCAGAAAGAGAGGTAAACAAGGAGATTCTAATGGAATCTGTGGCCTATTTAGAGAACCGGGGTTTTGAACACATTCAGGCCGATGTGGAAGGATACGAAACTCCAAAATCCTATATAAAAAAGGATAGTGATGTAGTGATAACGCCCGATATAGTAGCAGAACGCGCAGGAATAAAACACTACTTTGAAATTAGCCTAAAATCTGAAAAACCCCGCTTACTAAAATCGAAATGGCAGTTTTTGGATACATTGACCCGCATGCGAAACCACCGTTTCAAGATTATTACCAGACGGGGACACTACAAGTTTACGGATGAAATGCTAAAGGATCTTAATTTGGAGAAAAACCTTATTAAACTCTAATCATCCCAATGTGCGGGATACCATCTTCCATGTAACGATCGCCAAAGGTTTTAAATCCGTGGCTTTCGTAAAAAATAACCAAATACACTTGAGCCGATATCTTTATTTTATCGGCTTTATAATTTGTTTTAATGGCTTCTATTGACGCTTTGGTAATTTCATGGCCATAACCCATTTTCCGATAGTTCTCGCGAACCAAAACCCTTCCGATGGAGGCTTCGTCAAAATAATCGCCTGCCCGGAAACAGCGTGCATAGGCAACCAAATTGCCCTCTTCCCATGCCATAATGTGCAACGCACGCTCATCTTTTCCATCAATATCTTGATAGACGCAATCCTGTTCCACCACAAAAACCTCACTTCGCAATTGTAAAATACCATACAATTGTTTTGTGCTCAATTCCCCAAAACTTTTTACTTCAATTTCCATAGCATTCTAAATAAATCAATCCTGAACAATTATATCCTTTGGATCATCTTTTTGGTGTTCTGGCTGAATGGTTACGTGGTTTATTCCGAATTCGTGATACAACAATTCTTCCACCTTTGTTAACACAGCATCAAATTCTGAAAGCGTGACGTCTTCATTAAATTCCACATGTGCTTCCAAATGGGTCTCCTGTTCGTTTAATTGCCAAATGTGAATATGGTGCATATTCTTTATCTCTGGTATTTTACAAACAGCTTTGTTAATTACTTCCAAATTTAAGTCATCGGGCGTAAAGAGCATCAAAACCTTAAAAGAGCTTTTCAACAAATAATAGCCCATAACCAATAAATAAAGTGCGATTAAAACAGTCAATAAGCTATCTACCCAAAACCATTCAAAATATTTCATCAACAAACCACCTATCAAAACAGCGACCGATGCTGCCATATCCGTAAATAAATGTAGGTAAGCCGAGCGCATATTCATATTACTTTTTGAGTCCTTAAAAAGTAGCAATACACTAAAGCCGTTAAAAACAATTCCCAAAACAGCCAGCCAGATAACCAACCCGCTTTCAATAGCTTGAGGATTTAAAAAACGTAGAAAAGCCTCGTAAATAAGGTAGATAGCAACTACAATTAAAGTTGCTGAATTAACAAAAGCCGCAATGATTTCTGCACGTTTGTAACCGAAAGTTTTTGTAACCGAAGCATCTTTTTTTGAATATCTATCGGCAATGTAACTCACAATCAAAGAAAGCACATCGCTGAAATTATGAAGTGCGTCCGAAAGCAAAGACAAACTGCCCGAGATCAAACCTCCAATAACTTGTGCAACAGTAATACCAATATTCAAAAAAATGGAAAGCAACAGCTTTCTTCCTTTCAAATCTGGGTGCGAATGCCCATGCGAATCGTTATGTGAATGTGCGTGGTTATGAGCCATTTAAGAGAATTATGAACAGGCTATTTTTTCAACGCGATTTTGGTGACGGCCGCCTTCAAATTCAGTTTTTAAGAATGTTTTTACCATCTCAACAGCTTGTGGTTTGCTGGTGAAGCGTGCCGGAATGCTTAAAATATTTGCATCGTTATGTTGGCGGGCGAGCTCGGTAATTTCCTTTGTCCAGCATAACGCGGAACGTACTTTTTGGTGCTTGTTTGCGGTCATATTTGCTCCGTTGCCACTACCACAGATTATGATTCCCAAATCTGCCTTTCCGTTTTCAACATCATCAGCGACCGGATGCACAAAATCTGGATAGTCTACACTTGCTTCGCTATCAGTTCCGTGGTTAATAACTGTATGACCTTCCTTTTCAAGGAAGGAAACGATTTCAAATTTATACTCAGTACCTGCGTGGTCGTTGCCGATGGAAATTTTCATAATCTGGAATTTTTTTTCAAAGATAAAACATCGTCTTTTCATATAAGTAGAAATAGAATTTTAATTATCCCAACAACCGAGGTCAATATCTATTGATTTTCAATTGGTAACGATTTCTTAACTGTGGGTTCATTATTTGGTTAACAACATTGTTGATATTTGTTTGCGGAAAACCCACAACTAAAATTGCAGGTTTAGGGAATATTTACAATAGGTTCAATAATCTCGGAAAACCAAAAATTTAATCCATTTTTTGCGTGCAATTTATTAGCAGGTATTTTTCCGTTTCAAACAGTATTTAAGTAAAAACTTATAAGATTTCCTTTCTTAAATAAGGTTGTTCACCGTTGTTAACTACTTCTGCTATTCTATTATTTTCAAGGCTTTTAAATCTTAAAAATATGTTAACAACCTTTTACTAAAAGGCGATAATTTTATTTCAAAAGAAAACATTGAAAAGTTATTGTACATATTAACACCCTATCATCATCACCATTTTTTATTTTAAAAATTTCAAAAAAAGAAATGATGTATAATTATATGTTGATAACAATAAATTTTGAGGAAAATGAATTTTGGAGTTTTCTTAAACTATCTTAAGATTGGAAGGATGATCCAAATTTTTGATAATTTCTTCCGCCTGGGCAATGTCGTCCATATGGACTTGGAGACGAATCCCACCAATAGCGTTGGAATAGAAAGGAAACACGCTTATCATCGTTTCATTCTGAAAAATGTAACGGATTTCCGCCTGGTCAAACAAAAGCTGAAGCACTGCATATTCTGCAGGATATTGAAATATAGCTATGGTTTTAAAATGCTTCATTTTTTTTAAAAATTGGGCTTATTTGGTTATAAAGTGATGGAGATAGACCACTCAAATAACAACCACACAGTAACCTACTAGCCACTAACAAGGTACTAAATCTTTCCTAATGAAAACACATCATTCTTTCAGAAGTAGTACTTTTACGCTAATAACAAAAAACTATGCCAAAACATAAACGCAAAAAGAAAAACAATAAAATTGAAAATCTTTCGCAAACCATACTTAATATTCTTCGGAAAGATCACTCACAAGCTTTCAACTACAAACAAATTGCTGCAAAATTGCAACTGGACGACCCCAGTAGTAGAAACCAAATAGTGAAAAAACTGAAGGATCTGCAAGGGAAAGGGAGCATTCAGGAAATTGAACGCGGTAAATATATACTTACCCCTTCGCAAAATTATTACACTGGAAAAGTTGATATCGCGGGCCGTGGACAAGGTTATATAATCGTCGAAGATCTTGAGGACGATATTTTTGTGAAAAGCAAAAACCTAAACAAGGCCCTAAACGGCGATATTGTGGAAGTATACGTTTTTAAACGCAAAAAAGGAGGCAAGACCGAAGGAGAGGTAACAAAAATTATTGAGCGAAAAAGAACCGAATTTGTCGGCACAATTCAAGTGCAGGAAAATTTTGCATTCGTTGAGGTTTCCGATTATAAAATGTACACCGATATTTTTGTTCCGAAGAATAAAATAAACGGAGCAAAGAATGGTGAAAAAGTACTCGTGGCGATGGAAGATTGGCCGGAAAAAGCCGATTCCCCTTTCGGAAGCGTTATAAAAGTTCTTGGAATGCCGGGAGAGCACAATACCGAAATCCATTCCATACTTGCGCAATACGGGCTTCCGTATGAATTTCCACAGGAAGTGGAGGATTTTGCAAATAAAATTGATACTTCCATAAAGGAAGCGGAAATAAAAAAACGCCGCGATATGCGCGATGTTTTAACTTTTACGATAGATCCGAAAGATGCAAAGGATTTTGACGACGCCCTTTCCTTTGAAAAAATGGAAAACGGCAATTATGAAATAGGAATCCATATTGCGGATGTTTCACATTATGTAACTCCTGGAAACGAGTTGGATGATGAAGCTTATGAACGCGCAACTTCAGTTTATTTGGTAGATAGAGTGGTGCCGATGCTTCCGGAAATTCTTTCAAACAATGCGTGTTCACTTCGCCCCAACGAGGAAAAATATACGTTCTCTGCAGTTTTTGAAATTACTCCAAAAGCAGAGGTAATAAAACAATGGTTCGGAAGAACGGTAACGTACAGCGATGCCCGTTTTGCGTATGAAGAAGCACAACATATTATTGAAAATCCTAAGGAAGAAACGCATACAATTCCTTCAAATATTTCAATCAACGATAAAGAATACACTGTAAAACCAGAAATAGCCGCGGCTATTTTGGAAATGGATCGACTGGCAAAAATATTGCGTACAAAACGTATGCGTGCCGGCGCTATTTCTTTTGATAAAGTAGAAGTAAAATTTGTCCTCGATGAACAAAGCAATCCAGAGGGTGTCTATTTTAAGGAAAGCAAAGATGCCAACAAGCTAATTGAGGAATTTATGCTTTTGGCAAACAGAAGCGTTGCTGAATTTATAGGAAAACAGGAACCTAAGAAAACCTTTGTTTACAGGGTGCACGACGAGCCGGATGATGAAAAGATTGCCGCTTTGGAAAATATAATCAAGCGTTTCGGATATAAACTTAATACCAAAGATCGTCAATCTACAGCACAATCTATGAACAAACTTTTAAAGGATGTTCAGGGAAAAAAGGAACAGAACTTGATTGATACACTTGCCATCCGAAGTATGAGCAAGGCAATGTATACCACTCACAATATTGGCCATTATGGGTTAGCTTTTAAATATTATACACATTTTACTTCCCCTATTCGCCGTTATCCGGATGTGATGGTTCATAGGCTACTTCAACATTATTTAGAAAACGGAAAAACTGCAAAGGAAGAGGAATACGAAGAAAAATGTGGCCACAGCAGCGATATGGAAAATCTGGCTACAAATGCAGAACGTGATAGTATAAAATATATGCAGATAAAGTATATGCAGGATCACCAGGACCAGGAATTTTTAGGTGTAATTTCCGGAGTTACCGAATGGGGAATCTATGTTGAAATTATTTCAAACAAATGTGAAGGAATGGTGCGTTTACAAGATTTGCAGGATGATCGCTACGAATTTGACCGGGAGGAATATGCCGTGATTGGACAGCGTACCAAAAATGTTTATCAGCTGGGCGATGAAGTATATGTGAAGGTAAAGAATGCAGATTTAGTGAAGAAACATCTTGATTTTACGATGCTTGGTCACGGGAAGGATTCTAATAACTAAATATTTATACAGATGAAAAAACTATTCTTTATTGCAATATTTTGTGTTTCCGCTATTGCTTTTTCGCAGCAAACAATGGAGGTTGGAGATTTCAGTGAATTGAAAGTTTACGATCTTATTATCGTAAAACTCATTTCTTCGGAAGAAAATAAAGTAGTTGTTGAAGGTGAAAATACCGCGTTTGTAAAAATTATAAATGATAATGGAATTTTAAAAATTAGAATGGAACTTGAGGAGCGTTTTGATGGAAATGAAACGACGGTTAGTGTTTATGCAAAAAATATTACAATTATAGATGCAAATGAAGGTTCAGAAATATATTCGGAAGTGGCTATAACCGTTCCCTCCTTAGAGCTTAAGGCACAGGAGGGCGGGAAGATTAAAGTAGAAGTTGCTACGAATAATCTTGATATAAAATCGGTTTCGGGCAGTGTTATTGAAGTTTTGGGAACAACAAATAAGCAAGACATAAGTATCAATTCTGGTGGTGTTTACGATGCCGAAAACCTTATTTCGGAAGAAACTTCTGTTACAGTAACCGCTGGGGGATCTGCAACTATTTACGCCAAAGAAAAAGTGGAAGCGAAAGTTACAGCTGGCGGTACGGTTACAATTCACGGCAATCCGAAGGATGTAAAGAAAAAGAAATTTGCTGGTGGAAAAATTGAGATAGTAAAAGGTAAAAAGTAATTTTTATCTTTCTTGGGCAAAAGTAATTTGTATTTTTACCTCACTATGTTTGACGGCTTACCCTACGCGGCGTTTTATGGTTTTCTTTTGGCTTTTGCAGTTGGTCCGGTGTTTTTCACCTTGATTGAAACCGCTATTACAAAAGGAATTAAAGCAGCAATTTTTTTTGATCTAGGCGCTATTTTTGCCGATATTATCTTCATATTAATAGCATTTTTCAGTACCAATAGAATTCTTGAAAAAGTTAAACACGATCCCGGCTTACTTGTCTTTGGAGGCGCCATTCTTATAGCATACGGCATCATATCATACATTCGCACTAACAGATCGGTCTTTAAGATTGTCCGGGAGCATTATGCCGTTAAGGTGAAAAAAAATCTGGGCGGGCTTTTTTTAAAAGGCTTTCTTTTGAACTTTGTAAATTTCGGTGTTTTGGCAGGCTGGATTGGAACCTTAATAATGGCCAATGCGCTTACAACTTCAGATAATGGGGTACTAATTTTTATTTCAACAGTGCTTGCCACCTTCTTTCTGACCGATCTGCTTAAAATGGTTTTAGCAAAAAAATTAAAAAACAAAATGACGCCACGGTTTATTTTTAAAACCAAAAAGTGGGTAAGTATTTTAATTTTGGCCTTTGGAATATTATTGCTTATTCAGGGAATTTTTCCTAAAGGGGTGGAAGCTGGTTTAGACAGAATCCCAAACCAGCAACAATTAAAAGAAAGTCCAATACCTCCGGTAGATGCTTCCTTAAAAACTCCTCAAGTAGAAATTGAAGATGTTCCTTAGAAAATTAAAGCGGAGAGCGCTGCTCCTTAAATTTTAATAAATAAAAAACCCCCAACTTTATGTTGAAGGTTTTTGAGGCATCGAGCGGATTCGAACCGCTGTAGCAGCTTTTGCAGAGCTGAGCCTAGCCACTCGGCCACGATGCCCTAATAAGCTTGCAAATGTAAAAAAATTATACTTATAAATCCTACTTAAAAAGTAAATTACCTTTTCCTTTTCATTGTAACACTCACTTCGGCAACATCTCCACCAATTGGCGGATTCCGTTTGGCAACGGTAACTTTTACTTCGTTTACCATTTCAACTTTTAATAAAATTGATTCTATAATGCGTTTTGCCACGTGCTCCAAAAGCTTGGCTCGCACAGCCATTTCTTCTCTCACAATTTTTTGCAGCATAACATAATCAACTGTTTCTGAAAGCTCATCGCTGTTGGCGGCTTTTTTTAAATCGGCCTTTACGGAAAGGTTTACCAAATAATCAGAGCCTATTTGTCCCTCCTCCATTAAACAGCCGTGAAAGGCATAAATTTTTATGTTTTTTAAACGAATGGTTCCCATAAAACAAATTTCAACAAAGATAGAAGAGAATGTCCGTTTAAACGCAGTCAAAACCTATTTTTGGACAACTTCTTTTTCAGTTAAATGGTTACCTTTGTACCGCTAAAAATATTGATATGAATAACGAAGCCGCGCCGCTTAATTTTATTGAACACATCATCGAGGAAGATTTATCGAACAATTATAAAAAAGAACAATTGTGCTTTCGTTTTCCGCCCGAGCCCAATGGTTATCTTCACATTGGCCACGCTTCTTCCATTTGTTTGAATTTTGGTTTGGGCGAAAGATACAATGCTCCGGTAAACCTTCGTTTTGACGATACGAATCCCGCCAAGGAGGAACAGGAATTTGTAGACGCCATAAAGCGCGATATATCCTGGTTGGGATATGAATGGGCGGAAGAAAGATATGCGTCAGATTATTTTCAGCAATTGTACGATTGGGCGGTCCAAATGGTAAAAGACGGAAAGGCTTATGTAGATTCCCAAACTTCGGAAGCAATTGCCGAACAAAAAGGAACTCCGAACACACCTGGAAAACCAAGTCCTTATAGAAACCGTTCGGTTGAAGAAAATCTAGATTTGCTGGAAAAAATGAAAAACAGCGAAACCAAGGAAGGGGAACACGTACTACGTGCAAAAATAAATATGGAATCGCCAAATATGTTGATGCGGGACCCTGTAATGTACCGTACCATCAATAAACACCACCATCGCACGGGGACAGATTGGAAAATCTTTCCCATGTACGATTGGACCCACGGTGAAAGCGATTATATTGAACAAGTGTCACATTCGTTCTGTACACTTGAATTCCTGCCACATAGAGAGCTGTATGATTGGTTTTTGGACCAAGTGTACGATACTCACAAATTACGCCCAAAGCAACGAGAATTTGCGCGTAGAAATTTGAGTCACACGGTGGTCAGCAAACGCAAACTTGCACAGTTAGTGCAGAGTGGCGTGGTAACGGGGTGGGACGATCCAAGAATGCCCACCATTTCGGGCTTGCGCCGAAGAGGGTATACTCCTGATTCCATCAAAAACTTTGCAGATAGTATTGGTGTTGGAAAACGTGAAAACCTGATTGATGTTTCGCATTTGGAATTTAACGTTCGTGAGGATCTGAACAAAAAAGCCCCGAGAATTATGGTCGTTTTGGATCCCGTAAAATTAATTATAGACAATTATCCGGAAGGAAAAACTGAAATGCTGGAGGCCGAAAATAATCAGGAAGATGAAAGTGCAGGGTTTCGTGAAGTTCCTTTTTCAAAAGAATTGTTGATTGAAAGAGAAGATTTTCTTGAAGAAGCAAACCGTAAATTTTTTCGATTAACTATTGGAAAAGAAGTTCGTTTAAAAAACGCCTATATTATTAAAGGTGAAAGTGTGGTAAAGGATTCGGAAGGGAACATAACGGAAATTCATTGTACATACGACCCCGACAGTAAAAGTGGAAGTGGTTCTGAAGCTTCGCTTCGGAAGGTGAAAGGCACACTTCACTGGGTTTCTGCCGTACATGCCCTTCCGGTTGAGGTTCGTCTTTATGACCGTCTCTTTACAGAAGCCTCCCCAGATACAAATAAAGAAAGGGATTTTATGGAATTTATAAACCCAGATTCCCTACAAGTAATTACCGGTTATGCGGAGCCAAGCGTTAAAAATTCGGAAGCAGAAGACAAGTTTCAGTTTCAGCGTTTGGGATATTTTGTGGTTGACCGCGATTCTACTTCCGAGAAATTGGTGTTTAACCGCACTGTTCCTTTGCGCGACTCTTGGGCTAAGCTGGCTGAATAATTAACAATTTTCTTTAATTATAGTTCGGTTTTTAAGAAAAATTGGCTGTATTTTTTTCTTTTTAAGACAATTTTATAGTTTGAAAAATAACTATTAACCGGTTGTTAACAGCAATCAGTATAGGCAATTCCTACCTTTGGTATTATTAACTAATAAAACAATAGAATAATGGCATCAAATACAGGTCAAACACTTATCGCATTGTTAACTGGAGCAGCTATTGGAGCTGGATTAGGAATTCTTTATGCCCCCGACAAAGGATCAAATACCAGAGACAGACTTAGCAAGGAAGCTAAGAGAGCACAGAAGCAATTGAACAAACAAATTAAGGAAACAGGTAGCAATTTGAGCGAAAAAGCCCAACGTGCGCGCTATAGCTTTGAAGAAAAGCTAAATGAAACATTGTCTTCGGCAAGTTATAAAGCCGATGATATCCTGTTGGCAATGGAGGATAAACTTGAAGCTTTGAGAAAGCAAAATGCAAAACTTCAAATAGACGCCACTGAGGATAATGTAAAAAGCAAAGCGAAAAAAGTAACTTCATAATATGGCATTCAGTAGCCTAAAAAAAAGCCTAAACCGGGTAACCGACAGGGTTGAAGACTATGCGGTAAGCATGGGGGAGTATTATAAACTTCGTCTGTTTAAGTCCGCAATGAAAGGCGCTGTCTCGTTAGTAAATCTTTTAGTTTATGGAAGTTTATCCTTATTTGTAATGCTTTTTTTATCAGTAGGGGCCGCATTTTGGTTAGGAACTTATTTTGAGCACTCTTTCGTTGGATTTCTTTTAGTGGGAGGGTTTTATGGCATCTTACTAATTTTTATGTTCATATACGGGCGAAAAATTATGGAGCGCAATCTTCTGCACAAATTTTCAGGTTTATTATATGATGAAGACGATTTAGATCCAAAGGTTGCCGCAGAACAAGAGATTGCGGAATTCCAAGAAACACTGAGCGAAGAAGAAAATATCTCAAAATAATATTTTATGAAGCGATATACTACTTTTGAAGAAATAGATAGAGATTTGAAATACCTTCGGCTTAAGTCGCAAATAGATCTTGAGGAAGTGAAACTAGGCTTGAATGAAAGTAAGGAGACCCTTCACGACACATTTTCTCCAATGAATATTATCGCAAGTACAGTGGGCTCAATATTAAAAAAAGCATTTGTATTTAAAATTGTAGATAAAATCGTTGGAATAAAACCCGTGAAGAAAAAGGAGTACGAAGAGGATTAATACCTTTTTAAATTAAAAATATATAACGAACAACGCCCTTCTATTTTTGAAGGGCGTTGTTTATTTATAACAATTCGTTTCTTAGTAATTTAGATCATCACCTTCCTCAGCGCGAGGGGGAGCTTGTCTTTTGGGTCTTTTTTTGGATATAATTCCTTTTTCCTCATTTTGTTTTTTCATCTGCTCGCCTATTTGATTGCTCGCCACAAAGGAAGCGATCATATTATTAAGCATATCACTTCCAGCCTGTGGTGAATTTGGTAATAGAATAAGATTCGTATTGGTTTCTTCACCGATGGATTGAAGCGTATCATAATGTTGTGTAACCACAATTAATGCAGAAGCTTCCTGTGAATTGATTCCAACATTATTCAAAACATCTACACTTTCCTCCAAGCCGCGCGCTATTTCACGACGCTGGTCTGCAATACCTTGACCCTGCAATCGTTTACTTTCAGCTTCGGCGCGAGCCTTGGCCACAATTTTAATTCGTTCGGCTTCTGCTTCAAATTCGGCAGCTACCTTTTCACGTTCGGCTGCGTTTATGCGGTTCATCGCAGCTTTTACCTGTACATCGGGATCAATATCAGTAACCAGGGTTTTTATGATATCATACCCGTATTCGCTCATGGCTTCGTTTAATTCTGCTTTAACCGCTATGGCCACATCATCCTTTCTTTCAAAAACATCATCCAATTTCATTTTTGGAACTTCCGCTCGCACCACGTCAAAGACGTATGAAGTAATTTGATCGTGCGGATTTTCAAGTTTATAAAAAGCATCATAAACCTTCATTTTCAAAACTTGAAATTGTACTGAAATTTTTAAACGAACAAAAACATCGTCCTTGGTTTTCGTTTCAACAATTACGTCCAATTGCTGAATTTTCAAGTTTATACGTCCTGCAATACGATCTATTAAAGGAATTTTTAATTGTAATCCTGAATGTCTCATACTTTGAAACTTCCCAAAACGTTCTACTATTGCAGCGGTTTGCTGTCTAACAGTAAAGAAACTTGCCAATAGGATAAATAAACCTACAATAAGTACTGGCACTAAAATAAATCCGCCCATAAATTTTAAATATTAATAATTTTTTCTTGTGGAAGATACAAAATTAAAGCTATTTTCACGACCCAAAATTTATCCCCATCATGAGTTTAAAAAAAATAATATTTGCTGCAATCTTTCTATTTTCTTTTCATCAAACATTTGCCCAACGAAATTATCAAGGATACAATTTTTTAGGAATACAGGGCGGATTAACACTTTTTGACATTCAAACAGATGATCTTGTAACCGTGCAACAAGAAGGATTTACGGCTGGTTTTACAACCCGGGGCGCATTTCGAAATAACTTCGATTTAATCTACGGACTTAGTTTTCAAAGCGCATCGGTAGGGGCGGAAGGTCGCGGGCTTTTGGGCGACACCCAAAATATTGGCTATACCATTCAGGGCGTTCAACTTAATTTTTTGGGAAGTTATAACATTATCGTAAAGCATTTAAGCCTTGAATTCGGACCTATTTTTGACATAACCGGCAAGATGAAACTCGATGATGACAAACTTGAAAATTATATTTTAACTGGCTATAATACGCTAACCGCAAAAGATATTCAGGATATTTCACGGTTTAATGTGCGTGTTGCTGGTGGACTTACGGCGGGTTTAGAACATTTTCGCCTAAGTGCGCAGTACCAGTATGGGATAACCAATATGCTGGGAAAACTCAATGATAAAGGTTTGGAAAACGAAGATTTTAAAGGCAACAGTTCCACTATTGTATTGGCGGCTGTTATTTATTTTTAATTTATAAAATCAATCGCATTTTCAATTCGGGAAATGCTTTCTCCTTTTCCCAAAATAGACAGTATATCAAACACATCTGGTCCTTTCATTTCGCCTACTAAAGCCAAGCGCAATGGCATCATAACTTTTCCGAAACCTATATTTTCTGAAGTTATCCATCCTTTAATTATTTCGGAAAGATTTGCCGCTGAAAAGTCTTCGGAAGTATTTAAAAGTGAAACCACCTTTTCAAGTAAATCCGGTGTTTCAGCCTTAAAAGCTTTTTCCGCAGCTTTTGCATCGTAGGTTTTCGGTACCTCAAAAAAGAAACTTCCCTGCTCCCATAAATCGCTTACGAAAGTTGCACGTTCTTTTAATAACGATACAATTTTGGTTACATCGAGAGAAGTTGAAATGTTTCTTCGTTTTAGGAAATTTGAAAACTGTGAAGCTAATTCAGTATCGTCAACAGTTTGAATATATTGATGCTGAAACCATTTCGTTTTTTCCGGATCAAATTTTGCACCAGCTTTGTGAACGCGCTCCAGTTCAAAAGCAGAAACAAGCTCCTCCAAACTGAAAATTTCCTGTTCCGTTCCTGGATTCCATCCTAAAAATGCGAGCATGTTTACAACCGCTTCCGGCAAATAGCCATCTTCACGATAGCCCGAAAACACATCGCCTTCAGCTGTTTTCCATTCTAAAGGGAACACGGGAAAACCCATTTTATCGCCGTCGCGTTTGCTGAGTTTTCCGTTGCCGGTAGGTTTTAAAATAAGCGGTAAATGCGCAAATTGCGGTGCATTCCAGCCAAAGGCACGATACAGCAAAACGTGCAGTGCCAGAGACGGTAACCACTCTTCGCCACGAATTACATGGGTAATTTTCATTAAATGATCGTCCACTATATTTGCCAAATGATAGGTTGGCATGCCGTCACTTTTAAAAAGTACTTTATCGTCGAGAATGCTCGTTTCCACCTGCATTTCACCGCGGATGCTATCAGTTAAATGTAGGGTTTCATCTTCTGGAGACTTAAAACGAATCACATATTCTTCGCCATTGGCAATTTTCTGCTTCGTTTCTTCCCCAGAAAAAACCAAGGAATTTTTCAATTTCAAACGGTTGTGCCAATTGTAGATGAAAGTTTTTCCTTTTTCCTCGTGGTTTTTTCTATGTGCGTCAAGTTCTTCAGCGGTATCGAAAGCATAATATGCATTTCCAGATTCAATCAATATATCGGCGTATTGCTTGTAAAGGTTTTTTCGTTCGCTTTGGCGGTACGGTCCGCATTCCTTTTCTTTGCCCGGACCCTCATCAAAAGGAATATTCAACCAATTCAAAGCTTCAATAATATATGCCTCGGCGCCTTCCACATAGCGGTTTTGATCGGTATCCTCAATTCTTAAAAGAAACTCGCCGCCATGTTTTTTAGCGAAAAGATAATTGAACAAAGCGGTGCGAACACCACCAATATGAAGTGGCCCTGTTGGGCTAGGGGCAAAACGAACCCGTACTTTTTGAGACATCATCTGCATTCTTTTTTATGAATGGGCAAAGGTACAATTATGCTATCGCATTTTAAAGTTATTGGGCTGTATGGTTTTTTCTTTTTTTGGAGCAATATTTGCGGCGTGCTTAGCACAAAATATTATTGTATTTTAGAAGTTTTGAACAAAGGAAAATTATACCATGAGCACCTTTAGCGTCATTCAGCAAAAGCTGGAGGAATTTATTAAAAAATATTACACCAATGAGCTTATAAAGGGAACTATTCTTTTTTTTGCTATTGGTCTGCTGTATTTATTGATTACGCTACTCGTTGAGTATTTTCTATGGCTGAATCCTTTCGGAAGAAGGGTTTTGTTTTGGGCCTTTATAATTGTTGAAGTAGGCTTGTTTGTTAGGTTTATAGCCTTTCCGATCGCAAAACTTTTCCGACTTCAAAAAGGAATTGATTATACACAAGCTTCAAAAATAATTGGAAACCATTTTCCTCAGGTAAGTGATAAATTGCTCAATGTAATACAGCTGAACCAAAATCAGCGTGAGAGCGAATTGCTCGTCGCAAGCATCGATCAAAAATCTTTGGAACTGCAACCTATTCCCTTTAAAAATGCGGTGAATTTTAAAAAGAACGCACAATATTTAAAATACGCCGCCATCCCAATTCTTGTGTTTATACTTTTTAGCGCTTTGGGAGGAATTGACATATTTTCTAGCAGTTACAAACGTGTGGTGCATTACGATACTGCTTTTGAACCGCCAGCACCGTTTTCTTTCGTTTTGATGAATAATGATTTGAACGCTGTGGAAAACAAACCTTTCATATTAAAAATTAGAACGCAGGGAACAATGATTCCGGAAAATGCAAGTATTAATTATAATGGCGAAATGTATTATATGCAACAAACAGCGCCGGGATTGTTTGAGTATACTTTTCAACAACCATTGGAATCTTTTGATTTCAGTTTTAAGGCGAACAAGGTTACTTCACGTGACTATACTTTAGAAGTAGTTAAAACCCCTTCGTTACTTAATTTTGAAATGGTTTTGGATTACCCTCTATATACCGGCAAACGTGATGAAGTCTTGAAAAGCACCGGAAACGCTACCATTCCAGAAGGAACTAGGGTAAAATGGAATGTAGCTACAAAAAACACAAAGACTGTTTCTTTAAAAACCTCAGATACTACATTTTCCTTTGCTTCGAAGAATGAAAACTTCAATTTTGAAAAAGGTATTTACAATAAATTTGATTACGCGATTACCACTTCAAATGAGCAACTGAAGGATTATGAAAATCTTGCGTTTACGCTAAATGTTGTGAAGGATCAATTTCCGGAAATTGATGTACAATCAAAAGAGGATAGTACCAATTCGCAAAGAATTTTCTTTTTGGGGCAGATTTCAGATGATTATGGGCTTACAAAACTTCGATTGGTATACTTTCCCGAAGGCGAAGAAATGCAGGCAAAAACACAAGTATTACCGCTAAATAAGACGAATTTTGACCAGTTTACCTATGTATTTCCTGGCAATCTTTCTTTGAATGAAGGAACGGCTTATGAATACTATTTTGAGGTTTTTGACAATGATGCGATCCACAATTTTAAATCGTCAAAATCTGGAATTTATTCGTTCAGAAAACTTACAAAGGATGAGCTGGAAGATGAACAGCTTCAGAACCAACAGAATGCCATAAAAGGATTGGATAAATCCTTAGATGAATTTAAGGACCAGAAGCAAACTTTGGAAGAACTTTCGCGCACCCAAAAGGAAAAGAACGAGCTTAATTATAACGATAAAAAGAAATTGGATAATTTTCTTCAGCGCCAAAAACAGCAAGAGGAAATGATGAAGAATTTTTCAAAGGAACTAAAAGAGGAGCTACAAAATTTTAAACCCGATCATGAAGAGACCGATCCCTTTAAAGAACAGCTTGAAAAACGTTTGGATGAAAATAAGGAAAGGTTAAAGGAGAATGAAAAATTATTGGAGGAACTTGAAAAGCTTCAGGATAAAATTGCAAAGGAAGAATTGACCGAGAAACTGGAGAAACTTTCCAAACAAAACAAAAACCAAGAGAAAAATCTTGAGCAATTACTTGAATTAACAAAAAGATACTATGTAGAAAAGAAAGCCGAAAAGCTAGCCGAGGAACTTTTCGAAATGGGCGAAGAGCAGGAACAACTGGCAGACAAGCCAAAAGAAGAAAACACAAAAGCTCTCCAGGAGGAATTAAATAAAAAATTTGAGGAGTATAAAAAACAAATGGAGGAACTTCAAAAAGAAAATGAGGCACTGAAAAAGCCTTTGGATATTCCTGAAGATAAGCCCACCGAAAAGCAGATTGATGACGAGCAACAGAAGGCAACGGATAAACTAGAGCAGCAAAAGCCAAGTGAAGCAGGTAAAAATCAGAAAAAAGCCGGTCAAAAGATGAAACAAATGAGCAAGGCCATGCAGATGCAAATGAAAGCTGGCCAAGGAGAATCTATTGAGGAAGATGTAAAAATGCTGCGGCAGATTGTGGATAATTTGGTTGTTTTTTCATTCCAGCAAGAGGATTTGATGGAGGTTTTCAAAAACATTGAATATGGAAATCCAATTTTCGGGAGGAAGTTGAATATTCAAAATGATTTAAAAACCAATTTTGCGCATATTGACGATAGTATCTTCGCACTATCATTACGCCAACCATTAATTGGAACCCAAATAAATTCAACATTGACTGAAATACAATATAATATTGATAAATCATTGGAAAGATTGGCAGAAAACCAAACTCGACAAGGGATTGGAAATCAACAATATACGGTTACGGGTGCAAATGATTTGGCGGTTTTATTAAGTGATATATTGGGAAATATGCAGATGCAAATGCAAATGTCCATGGGATCGGGGTCTGGAAAGGGAACGCCCAGCCCGGGTGCTGGCAGTAGCAGCGGCTTTCAACTACCTGATATTATAAAAAAGCAGGAGGGCCTAAGCGAGAAAATGAAAGAAGGGATCAATAAAGGAAAAAAAGGCGAAAAAGGTGATGGAGAGGGCGAAGGAGAAGGTGACGGTGAAGGAAGTGGCGATGGAAATGGTGAAGATGGTGAAAATGGAAGAAATGGAGAAAAGGGTAACACAAAAGAGGGACGTGGAAGTAGTGAGGATTTAAATGGTGAATTGTTTGAAATTTACAAACAGCAACAAGACTTGCGTAACCAATTGCAGGACCGATTAAGTAAAGAGGGATTGAAAGGAAAAGGGGGTAATTTATTAAAAAAAATGGAGGGAATTGAACAACAGCTGTTGGATAAAGGTTTTAATCAAAATACTCTTCAGCAAATGCTCAACTTAAAATATGAGTTATTAAAGCTGGATAAAGCTGATCTTGAACAAGGGCAGGAAAATAGGAGAGAATCACATACCAACAAGAGGGATTTCAGAAATAATGTTCAGCTTGCGCCTGAGGATATAAAAAAATACTTTAATACAACTGAGATATTGAATCGTGAGGCTTTACCTTTGCGACAAGATTACAAAAATAAAGTGCAGGATTATTTTAACGACGGCAATGATTGAATTTAATTTTGAAACAAATGTTGTATTGAAAAATGAATCCAATATTAAATATTGGATTTCTAATATCATCGCTGCGGAAGGTTTCGAATTAGGGGAAATAATCTATATTTTTTGTGATGATGATTTTTTGCACAAGCTAAATATGGAGTATTTAAAGCATGATACACTTACTGATATAATTAGTTTTGATTATAGAATGGGTGAGCAGCTTAATGGGGAAATTTATATTTCCGTTGAACGGGTTTTAGAAAATGCACAAGATTTCAATACAGAATTTGAAACAGAATTACATAGAGTTATAATTCACGGCATTCTACATTTCTGCGGATATATGGACAAAAGTGAAGAGGATCAAAGGCTTATGAGAAGTAAGGAAAATGATGCTCTTCAGCTTTATAAAAACTTTAAACTTTAAACTTTAATAATTTATAATTCTTTTAAGATTAGATAATTATTGTAATTTTGCACCCCTTTTATTGATTTTAAATTATTAAATGTTCCACGTGGAACAATGTAGATTTATATGTTTGCAACAGAATATGATGTTATTGTAGTTGGCGCAGGACACGCTGGTTCGGAAGCCGCTGCGGCCGCAGCCAATATGGGCTCGAAAACATTGTTGGTCACAATGAACTTGCAAACAATTGCTCAAATGAGCTGCAATCCAGCAATGGGAGGCATTGCCAAAGGGCAAATTGTGCGAGAAATAGATGCAATGGGAGGTTATAGCGGAATAGTTTCTGATAAAAGCGCCATCCAGTTTAAAATGCTCAATAAATCTAAAGGGCCTGCCATGTGGAGCCCACGGGTACAAAGCGATCGCATGCGGTTTGCTGAAACTTGGCGGAATATGCTTGAGCGAACTCCGAATTTGGACTTTTACCAAGAAATGATTTCTGGAATCATAGTTCAAAAAGGAAAGATAATGGGGGTTAGGACATCCTTGGGTTTAGAAATTAAAGCGAAAAGCGTTGTTCTCACTAACGGAACTTTTTTAAATGGCTTGATTCATATTGGTGAAAAACAGTTTGGAGGTGGGCGAGCAGGTGAAAAAGCTTCCACAGGAATAACCCAGGATTTGATAAATTTAGGTTTTGAAGCGGGAAGAATGAAAACGGGTACTCCGCCGAGAGTGGATGGTCGATCCTTGAATTTTTCCAAAATGATAGAACAGCCTGGCGATGATATTCCTGAGAAATTCTCCTATTCTGATGAAACGAAACCTCTTTTACACCAACGGTCCTGCCATATGAGCTATACAAATTTGGAGGTTCATGATATACTACGCGAAGGGTTTGATAGATCGCCAATGTTTAATGGTGCAATTAAAAGTATCGGCCCTCGGTATTGTCCTTCAATAGAGGATAAAATAAATCGTTTCGCAGATAAGGATAGACACCAGCTTTTTGTTGAACCGGAGGGTTGGGATACTGTAGAATATTATATAAATGGCTTTTCTACATCGTTGCCGGAGGACATTCAATTCAACGCTTTACAAAAAGTCGCGGGTTTTGAGAATGTTAAGTTTTTCCGTCCTGGCTATGCAATCGAATATGATTATTTTCCTCCCACTCAATTAAAACATACGCTGGAAACGAAGCTGATTTCAGGACTTTATTTTGCAGGTCAGATAAATGGAACTACAGGATATGAAGAAGCGGCATCCCAGGGTTTAATGGCGGGTATCAATGCACATTTGAGGACCTTTGAAAAAGAACCTTTTATTCTTCAAAGAAACGAAGCCTATATAGGCGTGCTTATTGATGACCTAATTACAAAGGGTACTGAAGAGCCCTATAGAATGTTTACATCGCGTGCGGAATATAGAACCTTGTTGCGCCAAGACAATGCCGATTTTAGGTTAACCCCAAAAGCATTTAATATTGGATTGGCAAGTGAAGATAGAATGAGAAAGATGGAAAAGAAAAAAGAAAAATCGGACGCCTTTGTTTATTTTTTCAAGCAGACAAGTGCTACACCAGAGGAAATCAATCCTATTTTTGAGGACAAGGAATCTGCACCTGTGCAACAAAGTGATAAAATGTTTAAATTCTTTTCTAGACCCGAAGTGACAATGGAGGATATGAGGCAAATTTCTTCAGTGGAAAATTTTATTAAAGAGAATGAATTGGATGACGAAATAATCCAACAAGCCGAAATTCAAATAAAATATTCAGGTTATATAGATAAGGAGAAAAACAATGCTGACAAATTAAATAGGCTTGAAGGATTAAAAATTCCAGCTTCTTTTGATTATTCTAAATTGAAATCACTTTCTTATGAGGCAAGGGAAAAATTAACTAAAATTAAGCCTGCCACGGTTTCACAAGCCTCACGAATTAGTGGTGTTTCTCCCAATGATGTTTCGGTTCTTTTAGTATATATGGGCCGTTAGAAGTATTGTTTCACGTGGAACACAATATTTAAATTTCACTTTTAATTTTATTTTGGATTGCAAAAATCAGCGAAAAAATACGTATCCGTTAAAGATTATTTAGTTTCCGGTGAGACCTTCGATTTAGTTTACAGTCCTGATTATAATTATCTAATAACTTCGCCACGGCCGAAAACTGAAGACCTTCCAAAATATTATCAAAGCCAAGATTATATTTCGCACACTGATCAAAAACACGGTTTTCTTTCCAGTTTATATCAATTGGTTAAAAAATGGTCACTTCAGAGAAAAACTAAATTAATTTACACCCAAAATAATGGCTTTGGGTCCATATTGGATGTTGGTGCGGGCACGGGAGATTTTTTAAAGGAAGCGAAGAAAAAGGGCTGGGAAGTTTTCGGGATGGAACCAAATAAAAATGCTTCTTATTTAGCTTCACAAAAAGGAATAGAATTAAAACAAACAATAAACGAATTTAAAGGAGTACAATTTGATGTTATTACCCTGTGGCACGTTTTGGAACATATTCCTAATTTGGAGGAAACAATTTTGGATTTGGCTTCTTTGTTAAAAAGAAATGGAACTTTAATTATTGCAGTTCCAAATTTTAAAAGTTATGACGCCCAATATTATGGAAAATATTGGGCTGCTTATGATGTTCCTCGTCACCTTTGGCATTTTTCAAAAGACGCAATGGATAAACTTTTTTCTGAAAATTTTCATCTTAAAAAAATTGAGCCATTAATTTTTGATTCCTTTTACGTAAGTCTTCTTTCTGAAAAATACAAGACCGGCAATAAAATTTCATTGATGGCTTTTTGGATCGGGTTAAAATCCAATTTAAAAGCAATGCGGTCCAAAGAGTATTCCTCACATATATATTGCTTCAAAAAGGTTTAATTTTGTTTTTAAGCCTTTTTAAGGCCGAATAACAATAAAAATTATAGTGGTTATTCTGCTGATCCGTTTCTTTCTTAAAATGAAAATAAAACGCTGCTTTTTTATAAGTAAAATTTATTTAATATAAACACGCATAGATTACGCTTATTATCGCTCCGGTTGGTGTATTAATCGTGTTAATTTGATTGAGAGATCGGTAAAAATAATTTTAGCATTTCCATTTCGCTCTATGTGATAAGACGCATCTTCCAAGGCTGAGTTGATTTCAAAAATATTATTTTGATGTACGAAAGGTGCAAATTTCGGAAGTGAAAATGATGGATCACTAGTTTTAAAAAATAATAACGTGTCTGCATTATAATTTTTCAACAGCGCTTGTCTGAAAACCTCGATACAATACGCCAGAAATTTTTTTTGGGTTTCGCGTCCTTGTCCGGCAAGTTCATCACTCCAGTCAAGCAAATTATTGATAGCTCCTTTGTTGCCTTTTGCTCTAAAAGCAGTCCGAACCCAATTAATAAACCATTTTTCAAAAACCTCATCCTCTCCTGTTTCTTCTAATAATTGTAGGGCTTTATTATAATCGCCCCGCGATCTTCGGGCAGTTTGAATGGCTAAAGATTCATTTATTTGAAATTTCTGAACCAAATTTTCAGAAATATCTGCTTCCGAAAGTAATGGGAAACTTAATTTTTGACAGCGTGAACGTATAGTGGTAATAATCTGCTCCTCCCGTTCAGTCAACAACAGAAGCAACGTTTTTTTGGTAGGTTCTTCCACTAATTTCAGGATTTTATTCGCACATTCTCCGTTCATATTATGGGCCATCCAAATAATCATCACTTTATAACCTCCCTCAAATGCCTTTAATGCCAACTTTTTGGATATATTTTCAGCTTCGTATTTGCTGATGTTTCCTTGCTTATTTTCAATTCCTATACTTTGGAGCCATTCAAAAAGTGAGGAATAGGGATTGTTCAAAACAAAACTGCGCCATCCTTCAGCATAATTATCTGAAATGGCATTTTTTTTTGCAATATCACTCGTATTTACGGGATACACAAAGTGCAAATCGGGATGTGCCAATTTTGAAACTTTGCTTTTGCAGGATTTATATTCCTCACTTCCTTTTTCGTATTGGCTGCACAGTAAATGGGAGGCATAAGCAAGGGCCATTGGCAACAATCCACTACCGTTAATGCCCGTAAATAGCTGAGCGTGGGGAATTCGTCCGTTTTCTATAGTTTTTGAAAGATGCGATTTTATATGGTGCTGACCTATTACTTCTGAAAAATCCATTCGCAAATCTAAGCAATTTTCCACTTTTTTTTGATTGAAACATTGGCAGTTTGATACATATCAAAAAACTATATTTGCACTATAAAAATGGAAAGATGAAAACCGTAAATGATATAGATTTTAAGAATAAAAAGGCGCTTATCCGTGTGGATTTTAATGTTCCGCTTGACGAAAACAATAATGTTACCGACGATACCCGTATACGTGCAGCAAAACCCACTATTTTGAAAATTTTGGAAGATGGGGGAAGCTGTATATTAATGTCGCATCTGGGCCGACCCAAAAATAATGAAACTGAATTTTCACTTCAACATACGGTGAAGTCGTTGTCTGAAATAATTGGCGTTCAAGTAATTTTTGTTGCTGATTGTATTGGTCCTAAAGTTGAAGAAGCGGTTTCAAATTTAAAATCAGGTGAAATTCTTTTATTGGAAAATTTACGTTTTTACGAAGAGGAAACCCAAGGCGACCATGATTTTGCGGAAAAGCTTTCAAAATTTGGTGATGTCTATGTGAATGACGCTTTTGGAACGGCGCATCGTGCCCATGCTTCAACCGCGATTATTGCAGAATTTTTTCCTGATAATAAATGTTTCGGGCTACTACTTGCTTCAGAAATTAAAAATGTAAAAAAAGTTTTGGAGACCAGCGAAAAGCCGGTCACTGCTATTATTGGCGGCGCAAAGGTTTCTTCAAAAATTACAATTATAGAAAACATTTTAGAAAAGATTGACCATTTGATTATCGGTGGCGGAATGGCTTTTACATTTATAAAGGCACAGGGCGGACAAATAGGAAGTTCAATGGTTGAAGAAGATAAACAGAATCTTGCGCTTGAAATTTTAGAAATGGCAAAAAATAAAGGTGTTTCTGTTCATTTGCCCGTTGATGCTATAATTGCCGATACTTTTTCAGAATCTGCCAATATAAAGACTTCTACGGTAGATAATATTCCCGACGGATGGATGGGTCTTGACGTTGGACCGAAAACAAATGAAATTTTTGCCGAAGTCCTGGCTAAGTCAAAAACTATTTTATGGAATGGACCTGTTGGAGTTTTTGAATTGGAAAAATTTGCAGAGGGAACAAAAATATTGGGTAAGAATATAGCCAAAGCAACGGAAAATGGCGCTTTTTCACTTGTTGGAGGCGGCGATTCGGTTGCTGCTGTCCAAAAATTTAAGCTTTCGGATAAAGTGAGCTATGTATCGACGGGAGGCGGCGCTATGCTGGAAATGCTTGAGGGCAAAACATTACCGGGCATTAAAGCCTTAATTTAAAAAAGTTAAATATCACAATGCTAGGCTTTTGAGTGTAAAATTTGTTTAATTTCGCAAAATCCTTATTTTTGATAAAATTTTTTATTTAAAAAGGCGTTACTTTTTTGTAGAATTTCAAAGAAGCAATCCCCAAAAAGGTATTATCAAGCTAATTGTTAAATGCCCAAAACACAATAAAAAACTGATGAAACTTAACAAAATCCTCCCCCTTATGTTGATGCTTGCCTTCAGCATGGGTTTTGCCCAACAGGGTAAACATCAAAACAAAAAGCTGAAGACAAAAAAAGTTCAAGTTGTTGATTCTATTAAAATTTCAAAAATAGCCGAAGAGTTGCCTTCCACAGTAGTGGCTACTTCCATTAAAGACAGCACTGTTTTCGATTTAAAAGATATGGCCCTTGCCCGCAAAAAGGATAGTCTCTGGTTAAAGGAACTGTACAAATCTGACCTTTTTGAAGATATTTATAGCAGTATTACAGATCAAGAATACGGTGTTGTTGATTACGATGAACTTCCTACGGAAATCCTCAAACAACGTTTAAAGGAACTTGACGCTCGCACACCTTTTAAGGTGGAATACAATACATCTTTAGAGAGCGTTATTAAACAATACCTAAAGAACCGCCGTGGAACTTTGGAGCGGCTCATGGGGCTTAGTGAGTACTACTTCCCAATGTTTGAACAGGAACTTGATAAGCATAATTTACCTTTAGAATTAAAATATTTAGCGATTGTTGAATCGGCTCTAAACCCTCGCGCACAATCCAGGGTTGGCGCAACGGGGCTGTGGCAATTTATGTATCCTACTGGCAAAATGTTTGGATTGGATGTAAGCTCGTATGTAGATGAACGTTCAGACCCCATTATGGCTACGGAAGCTGCATGCAAATATTTAAAAAGTTTGAACAACAGTTTCAATGATTGGGATTTGGCACTTGCAGCTTACAATTCGGGGCCAGGAAATGTTTCTAAAGCAATACGTCGTTCCGGCGGAAAGACAAATTATTGGAGCCTTCGCAATTATCTTCCACGTGAAACTGCTGGTTATGTACCTGCATTTTTAGCAACAATGTATATTTTTGAATATGCACAGGAACATGGCTTTAAAAAACAAAGCCCACGTATTCCTTATGTGGCAACCGATACCATAAAGATCAAGCAACAATTAACATTAGATCAAATAGCCAAACTGACCAACTTAGACCGGGAAGAACTTGAATTTTTGAACCCCTCTTATAAATTGGGAATTATTCCCGTAATAAAAGATGAGAATTATATGTTGCGCCTTCCTCTAACTGCTGTTGGTACATTTGTTACCAATGAGGCAGCTATTTATGCATTTGCACAGGAAGAAGTAGAAGAGTCAGAAAAGCCCTTGCCTGAACTGTATGAACAGCCGGAGAAGATACGTTACCGTGTAAAAAGAGGCGATTATTTAGGAAGAATTGCCGAACGATATGGTGTAGGAGTAAGCCAGATAAAAAGTTGGAATGGCATGCGTAGCAACACCGTGAAAGTAGGGCAAAATCTAATTATATACCCGAAAACAAATGCACGGGATATAGCGAGTAATGCACCTGTTCAAAATAATAACTCTGAAAAAACTTATACCGTTCGTAACGGAGACTCATTGTGGAGTATTTCACAAAAATTTCCTGGAGTTTCAGTCCAAAATATTAAAAATTGGAACGATATTAGTGGCAATAATCTAAAGCCCGGAACTAAACTTAAAATTTTTAAAGGATAGTTCCCGAAAAACATCCTTTTAATGAAATTATATTATTTTTTATTGTTTTCTTTTTTTGTTGTACTTACATCTTGTGACGATAAAGGTAAAAGAGACAAATCACTCGTTCCCAATTCAGTAGGAAACATAAACGCCTTACAAATTGTTACTCCGAATGACTTATGGAATGGCGTTGTAGGGGAAGCCATACGGAATAATTTTGCTGCTCCAACTGATGGTCTTCCGCAAGACGAACCCTTATTTTCAATGAACCAAATGCCACCTGAAGCTTTTACGGGGTTTGCCCGTAGCAACAGGCTTTTTATATATGTTGTATTAAGCGATGAGGATAAGGTTTCCATTGCCACAAATGAATATGCCAAACCGCAAGCGGGAGCAATTATAAAGGCTACTTCCGAAGAAAAATTGGTTGAGCTAATAAATAAAAACGCAGCCAAAATTATTGAATCTTTCCATGCTTCTGAAATAAAGGAACGTCAGCGCAGAACGGCAATTTCCTTATTGGAAACCGATTCACTTAAAAATGCGATGGGCGTTAGTATGCAAATACCAAGTGCCTATAGAATAGCAAAGGCTACAGATAGTTTTTTCTGGATGCGCAAGGATTTAAAAGACGGCACGACAAACATACTCGTGTATGAAGTTCCATTGGATATGATTACTAACGATAGTACAGCTGTGGGCGACATTATTAAAATCCGCGATTCCATAGGAAGTAAATTGTTGCCGGTGGAAGATGACGGGCAATTTATTACAGAGGATGCTTATGCTCCCTATCTTTTCAGAACCAAAATTGATGGAAAATTTGCGTATGAAACCAAAGGTACCTGGGAGGTAAAGGATGATTGGATGGGCGGTCCGTTCGTAAATTACGCAGTGCGCGACGAGAAAAACAACCGTTATTTAATCTTAGAAGGCTTTACATATGCTCCGGCTGTATCAAAAAGAGACTTACAATTTGAATTGGAATCAATATTGAATTCTGCCAAAATCGAGTAAAGGCCATAATACACCCATAAAAAAAAATAGCCTTTCAGCTTAAAGTTGAAAGGCTATTTTTATAAATAGTATCAAAAATATTATTTAGTATCGTCAATATTTTTTTTGTCTGCCGATTCGTCTTTAGAAGCATCCTTGAATTCTTTAAGGCCGCTGCCCAAACCGCGCATTAGTTCTGGAATTTTCTTTCCTCCGAAAAGAAGTAACACAATAACAACAATCAATACAATTTGCCAAGGGCCAATAACGCCTAAAGGAAGAAACAATGCACTCATAATTTAAAAAATTTAATTAAGCAAAGGTAACAAGAAATGTTTAGATACAACGTTTTGAAGTAAACTTTAGCGTGTGGGGCTTCAGTTTATTTTATATTTGTAAAAAGCAATTGCAGATTATGACCCAAAAAGAAAAAAGAGGCAAAAAGCTCAAAAAAAAGCTTTTGCACAAATACCGACTGGTTATTCTTAATGAAGAAACGTTTGAAGAGCGCTTCTCATTCAAGTTGAACAGGTTGAATGTATTTGTTTTCAGTACCCTTTTCGCACTATTTCTTATTTTGGCGACTACCTACATAATCGCATTTACCCCCCTTCGGGAATATATTCCGGGATATTCCTCTACAGCATTGAAAAAAAAAGCTACCCAATTAACCTACAAAACAGACTCATTGCAACAAATACTGGATGTAAACGAGCAATACCTTACTTCCATCAAAAAGGTGCTTACTGGCGACGTTAAAACTGTGAATTTCAACAAAGATTCCCTTATTGAAGTTGCCAAGACAGATCCTTCGGTTTTAATACGTACTTCCCGAAAAGACTCTTTGCTTCGGCAAGCCGTTGCCAAGGAAGACAAATACAATCCATTAATTGCACCCCAAGCCCAACAGTATGCGCTCTTTTCCCCAGTAAAGGGCGCTATTTCAGAAACCTATGATTCAAAAACCAAACATTATGCAGTGGATGTGGTAACGGCCAAAGATTCGCCCGTTAAGGCGGTTGCGGACGGAACAGTTATTTTTGCAGAATGGACCGCCGCTACCGGTTACGTTATTATTTTGAAACACGACAACAACCTCATCTCAGCTTACAAGCATAATGCAATGCTAACCAAGGAACAGGGCGAAATAGTAAAAGCTGGAGAGGTAATTGGTACCGTGGGCAATACCGGTGAACTTACCACGGGACCTCATTTGCATTTTGAATTGTGGCGCGACGGTTTTCCGGTTAATCCCACAAGTTTTATAGATTTTGATTAAAAGCTTATGTCCTTAAAATCAATCAGCGCAAAAGTATTTGCCAAAACTGTTGTAAACAGAATTCAGAAATGGGCCACAAAACCCGTTGAAACTCAGCAAAAAGTTTTTAAAAGCCTCATTTCCGAAGCCAGAAATACTGCTTTTGGAATAGACCATGAATTTAAAAACATAAAATCATATGAAGATTTTGCAGCCCGCGTTCCAATTCGTGATTATGAAGAATTAAAGCCCTTCGTAGATCGTGTGGTGGCAGGTGAAGAAAATGTACTATGGCCCGGAAAGCCGCTTTATTTTGCAAAAACTTCGGGTACCACTTCGGGCGCGAAATATATTCCTTTAACGAAACAATCGATGCCATATCACGTTGAAGCCGCACGAAATGCGATTCTTTCTTATATACACGAAACCGGGAAAGCAAATTTTGTGGACGGTAAAATGATTTTCCTTCAGGGAAGCCCGGAAATGCAGGAAAAAAATGGAATTAAATTGGGTAGACTTTCCGGAATTGTAGCACATTACGTTCCATCATATCTTCAAAAAAACCGTTTGCCGAGTTGGGAAACAAACTGTATAGATGATTGGGAAACCAAAGTAGACGCCATTGTAGCCGAGACCAAAGAACAAAACATGACCGTTATCAGCGGCATACCTTCTTGGGTACAAATGTATTTTGAAAAACTTCAGAATAAAACTGGGAAAAAGATAGGTGATCTCTTCAAAAACTTCAATCTCTTTATTTATGGCGGAGTAAATTTTGAACCGTACCGTGCCAAATTTGAGAGTTTAATAGGAAGAAAAGTTGACAGCATCGAACTGTTTCCAGCAAGTGAAGGCTTTTTCGCCTATCAGGATAGCCAGAAGGAAAAGGGAATGCTCCTGCTTTTAAGCTCAGGAATTTTTTATGAATTTGTAAAAGCATCCACTTTTTTTGACAAAAATCCCAAACGATTGACCATTGGCGAAGTTAAAATAGGCGTGAATTATGTTATGATAATCTCAACAAATGCAGGACTTTGGGCGTATAATTTGGGCGACACCGTGCAATTTACTTCCACAAAACCGTACCGTGTAATTGTTTCGGGAAGAATAAAACATTTTATTTCCGCTTTTGGTGAACATGTGATTGGAAAAGAAGTGGAAGAGGCCATGAATGCAGCCATTTCAAATTTTAATTTTTCAATCACCGAATTTACCGTTGCGCCGCACATAACTCCTTCGGAAGAAAAGCTTCCCTATCACGAATGGCTGGTTGAGTTTGAAAAGTCGCCAGAAAACATGCAAGACGTAGCCAGTTTTTTGGATGCCGAAATGCAAAAACAAAATTCGTATTATTTCGATTTAATTGAAGGAAAGGTATTGCAACCCTTAAAGATCACTTCACTTAAAAGAGACAGTTTTCAGCAATTTATGAAATCGCAAGGCAAACTGGGCGGCCAAAACAAGATGCCACGGCTATCAAACGACCGGAAAATAGCAGATGCCTTACTGCAAATCCAGCCCCAAAATTAGTGTTATCTTTGCACCCAATGAATAAACAAAGATCACATACGCGTACCCGCGCGCAGGAGAGTACACAAGCAATTGAGCGATTGTACATCACCATGCGCCATCTTTTTAACCGAGGTTTTTACAAACCCATGGGTGTTTCCGGCGAAACGCTTCGCGAATCGTTATTGACGCTTCGTCCAGAAATTTACGGTTCCATAAAGGAAGACAAAATAGAATTACAGGGGCTGCTCTACGTTATGGACCGCTTGCCCTATGGAATTGAGGAATGCAGCTTCATTAATTTAACGAGTGATGAAGGATACAAAAATTCACATTTTGAACCTATAATTCCATTAAAACGCCGGAGAAATTGTTACCGAATCGATTCGGAACAAATGAATATTGAAATTACACGAGGCCGTTCGGAAATCTATGATATTTTAACGCATTTGACGTTTCTTTTCATCGAGTCGCACAAAATCATGAAGCAAGTGCTCATTACTGAAAACGGCGAAGTAATACGTGACTGGAAAAAACTGGAGCAGGCCGTATTAAAAAGAGGTAAGCTTTCGCAGGAAGAAAAAGAAGTAGCGCTCACGCACACCGCGAATTTTCTTGGAAGGACCTTTCAAGAAGTAAAGAGCATATATCCCTTTTTTGCAAGTGAAAAGAACGAAAATCGCTTTTTGAATATTATTTACTTTTTAGGTAAACTGGCAATTGAAGAAGTTGTAGCCGATAACAAACGAATAATCACTTTCAGTCCTGTACTGCGCGAGCGTTTAGGGCATCATATACACGGTGAGCAATGGGCCTTTGGCATAAAGCAAAACCTACAGGATAACGGTCTTTTAGAGCGTCCATTGCATATTATTAGCGCAAATATGCATAGTGTAATGAACAGTATTTATGGCCCAAAGGCACTGGCTGCTGAATTTTCAAAGAAAAAGCCAATGGAAGTTTTTGAGGCACTTAGCATGTCTTCCAATGGTAAATTACGCGACAAAGTGACCAAAATCGCCTTGGCTGAGGGAATGGTTTTTATTGAAGACCAAAGTGGGACAAATATTGACGTTCAAATAATTGATACTGCCAAAATAAAAGAAAGTGAGTTTACTGAAGGATTCAAAGATATTGAAAAATCGAAAAAGCCTGTTTTAATAGTAATGGATTATGCTTTTGGCGAGCAGGCCTATGAAACCATGGATGAACTTTTAAAACCGTTTGTGGATGCCCATAAAATGCGGCATTTTTTGAATGTGGTATCTGTTTCAATAATGGGAAAGGCAGGAATTTTAGAAGGTGGAAAGGGCGATATTATGATTCCATCGGCACACGTTTTTGAAGGCACTGCAGATAATTATCCTTTTAAAAATAAGCTGGACATATCTCTTTTTAAGGACGATGATGTTAAAGTGTGTACGGGAACCATGATTTCCGTATTGGGAACCTCACTTCAAAATAGAGATTTGCTCAAGTTTTTTCATAATTCCACATGGAATGTTATTGGACTCGAAATGGAAGGTGCACATTATCAAAAGGCGATACAGGCAGCCTCCAAAATACGGAGAAGTATTAGTCCGAAAGTGAAGGTTCTTTATGCCTATTACGCTTCTGATAATCCTTTGGAAACCGGAAGTACACTTGCCTCTGGCGGATTGGGAACCACGGGTGTAAAACCCACCTATTTGATTACCGAAAAAATGTTAAAACAGGTTTTAGACACCTCTAAAAATTAATTTTGAAAAAAGATAAAGTACTGATTACCGGAGGCGCAGGATTTATAGGTTCCAATTATGTGGAATATATCCTGAATAATTCAGCAGGCGAGATTTTTGTTCTTGACAAGCTTACCTATGCCGGAAATTTGAAGAATTTGGAATCAGTTTCAGATAAAATCACTTTTATAAAAGAAGATATTTGCGATGCGAAATTCATCCAAGACTTATTCGAAAGGGAGCGTTTTCAAAAAGTTGTACATTTTGCCGCCGAAAGTCACGTGGATAATTCCATTTCTGGCCCTTCAGAATTTATACAGACTAACATAGTGGGAACTTTCAATCTACTTCAAAGCGCTTATAAATTATGGATGGACGGCCCGAATAAATTAAAGGATGAATTTAAAAACGCCCGATTCCTTCATATTTCCACAGATGAGGTTTATGGCACCTTGGGTGAAACCGGACTTTTCACCGAAGAAACTTCTTATGCGCCAAACAGTCCTTACAGTGCTTCGAAAGCTTCGTCAGATTTTATTGTCCGCAGTTATTTTCACACTTATGGCTTGCCGGTTGTTACAACCAATTGCTCAAACAATTATGGACCTAACCAGCATAAAGAAAAGTTGATTCCCACAATAATCCGTAAAGCAATTTCGGGAGAAGCTATCCCGATTTATGGAGATGGAAAAAACGTACGTGATTGGTTATATGTTATGGACCATTGTAGCGGAATTCATTTGGCTTTGGAAAATGGAAAACTTGGCGAAACTTACAATATTGGCGGGCGCAATGAGCGCGAAAACCTTTATATTGCAAATGTTATCTGTGAACTGCTGGATGAAATGCTTCCGAAGAAAACTTCATACAAAGAGCAAATAACGTTTGTAAAAGATCGTCCCGGCCACGATTTTAGATACGCAATTGACGCTTCAAAAATAGAAAATGAGCTTGGTTGGAAAGCAAATGAAAATTTTGAAACAGGTATTCAGAAAACGATTTCTTGGTATTTGAACAATAACGACAGGTTATGAAAGGAATAATTTTAGCAGGAGGTTCGGGCACACGATTGCACCCAATTACATTGGCGGTAAGCAAGCAGTTGATGCCTGTGTATGACAAACCCATGATTTATTATCCGCTGTCAACGCTTATGTATGCTGGTATTCAAGATATTTTAATTATTTCTACTCCACAAGATCTTCCGCTTTTTAAGCAACTTTTGGGCGATGGAAAAAAGCTGGGGTGCAATTTTCAATATGCAGAACAGGCAAATCCCAACGGTCTTGCCGAGGCTTTTATTATTGGAAAGGATTTCATCGGAAATGATAAAGTGGCATTGATACTTGGCGATAATATTTTTTACGGCTCCGGCTTGAAAGAACTTTTACAATCAAACAACAATCCCGAGGGCGGTGTAATTTACGCATATCATGTGTTAGACCCCGAAAGATATGGCGTTGTGGAATTTGACAAAGAAGGAAGGGCCCTTTCCATTGAGGAAAAACCAAAATCCCCGAAATCTAATTACGCGGTTCCGGGAATCTATTTTTACGATAACAGTGTTGTAGAAATCGCGGCAAGCATAAAACATAGCGCCCGTGGCGAACTGGAAATAACCGATGTAAACAATGTTTACTTAAAAAAAGGAAAACTTAATGTGAGCATCCTCGATAAAGGAACGGCTTGGTTGGACACCGGCACATTTGCTTCTCTTATGCAGGCCGCTCAATTTGTTGAGGTAATTGAAGAACGGCAGGGTTTAAAAATCGGCGCCATTGAAGAAGCAGCTTATGAAATGGGCTATATTACGAAAGAACAATTAATCGCGTTGGCAGAACCATTGCTGAAAAGCGGCTACGGAAAACATTTACTTCAACTAGACTAGATTTGGAACTACAAAAAACTCCCCTAAAAGATTGCTTTGTTCTAAAGCCGAAAGTGTTTCAGGACGAACGTGGAATTTTTTATGAAACCTACAACCAAAAAATTTTTGAAAAAGTAGCAGGATTTACGGTAGATTTTGTTCAGGACAATCAATCCATTTCCTCAAAAGGCGTATTGCGCGGGCTACATTTTCAACAGGGTGAAATGTCGCAAGCCAAATTAGTTAGAGTAGTAAAAGGCAAGGTTTTGGACATTGTGGTTGATATTCGGAAAGAATCGAAAACATTCGGAAAATCATTTTCCATCATTCTGGATGATCTTGAAAATTTGCAATTATTTGTACCACGGGGCTTTGCACATGGCTTCGTTACGCTTTCGGAACAATCTATTTTTTCGTATAAATGTGATAATTATTACGATAAAACTTCCGAGAGCGGAATAATCTACAATGACGCAACCTTGGCACTGGATTGGTATCTTCCAAGGGAAGAATTCATTATTTCGGAAAAAGATTTGGAACTTCCCACTTTTGAGGAAGCTGTTTCATGAAAAAAATACTCGTTACAGGCGCAAATGGACAATTGGGAAGGTGCATAAAAGATGCGGCGGCCAGTTTTCCAGACTTTGAATTTGTCTTTGTTTCTAAGAAGGAGCTCAACATTCAAGAAGCAGGTTCTCTCAGCGATTTCTTCAGAAAAAATAACTTTTCACATTGCATAAATACTGCTGCATATACCAATGTTGAAAAAGCGGAAAGTGAAGCTGAAAAGGCTTTCGCCATCAATGCGGAAGCAGTAAAAAACCTGGCAACTGCTTGCAGAGAAAACGATATTACATTGCTTCACATTTCTACTGACTATGTTTTTGATGGAACAAAAAAATCTCCTTATTTGGAAACTGACGTTACAAATCCCATCAATGTTTATGGAGTTTCGAAATTAAAGGGAGAACAGTATATTCAAGAAATCTGCGATAAGTTTTATATTTTCCGTACCTCGTGGCTCTACTCGCAATACGGACATAATTTCCTGAAAACTATTTTAACATATGCGGAGACCAAAAAATCATTGACAATTACCACGGAGCAAACAGGAGCGCCCACAAATGCCAACAATCTAGCGAATGCGTTGTTGCAAGCAATTGCACAAGATTCAACAGATTATGGCGTTTACCATTACAGCAATCGCGGTGAGACCACTTGGTTTGGCTTCGCGGAGGAGATACTTAAACAAGCGGAAAAATTAAAAGATGCAAATCTTGCAAAAACAAACCATTACCGTACTTTTGCCGCACGGCCGGAATATAGCGTTTTAGATAACGCAAAGGCATTGAAACATTTAAATATTAAGCAGATAGATTGGCGGGATAGTCTGGAGTCTGTATTAAAAAAGACAGTGATTAATTTATAATATTAGTTTTTATGGCACAGCAGCATTCATCGGAAGAGGTTGATTTGGGGTATTTGTTTAATTCCATCGGAAATTTTTTCAAAGGGTTAATAAAATTGTTGTTTCTAGTTCTTGTCTTTTTCAGAAAATATATTCTGTTGATTATTGGAATTATTATAGTTGGAATAATTATAGGGTACTTTCTTGATAAGAAAGCGGTACATGTCTATGAAAATAGAATGATTGTAATCCCGAATTTTGAAAGTGTAGAATATCTCTATGATAAAACAGACGAACTTAATTTTAAAATCCAGACTGGAGATTCACTGTATTTGAAGACGGTATTCGGCGATAATTATAGAGCGGTTAGAAAAATAGAAATAGAGCCTATTGTTGACATATATAATTTTACCACTAAGTCCAGAGAAAATATTGATGTATTCCGGATACTCTTTGAAAATCAGGATATGAAAGAGTTTGTGGATGATATGACAACAAGCAAACAATATAAATACCAAAAGCTTAAAGTTTTTATTCTTGGTAAGGATTCAGAAAAGCTTTTGGCTAATTTAATTGAATATTATAATGACAATATGCACTTTAACCAGTATAAAGAAGTGTATGTTGAAAATACAACAGAGCGGTTGTTAGAAACCGAAAAGATGATAAAGCAGTCAGATTCTGTCATTAATTCAATTGTGAGCGCAACGGGCGGGGCAGTTACAAATCCTCCTGTTTACGCAAGTTTTAACAATGATTTTTACAGCATCTATAGATATAAGGATGTTTTGCTAAAAGATAAATTGGAATTACTTAAAAAGAGGAAGGATGAGATAGCAATTATTAAACCGGTAAGCATCAATTATAATATTTTGGAAGGGGGTTTTGCGACATTAAAGAGTTCAATTAAGATACCTATGCTTCTATTTCTATTATTTTCATTTATCTTTTTTATAAGATTTATTTACTTGGCATTAAAGAGAATCGCACAAGAATAGAAGAACAATGGCAAGATCGGGGATTATAATTCAAGCAAGGACAGGGTCTACCAGATTGCCCAATAAAATGCTCTTGCCTTTTTATGAAGAGAAAGGAATATTTGAAATTATTCTGAAACGCTTAAAGAGTAGTTCCATCTCCATTCCGATTATTGTTGCAACTACCTCCAACAAAGCTGACCAGCAGTTGGTAGAAATTACAAAAGAATATGGATTTGAACATTATATTGGCGATGAAGAAAATGTATTGAACCGTTTTATTGAAACTGCAGCACATTTTAAAATAGATAATATAATTAGATTATGCGCAGACAATCCCTTTATCGATATAGACGCGTTGCACCATCAACTAGAAAACTTTGAAAGTAACTGCGATTATTGGTGTTATTCAACAAATAACTTTACCCCTACCATAAAAACCGGTTTTGGTTTTTGGACAGAATTGGTTACCCTTGATGCCCTTAAAAAAGTAGCATCTTTAACCAATGATTCACTTTATAAAGAACATGTTACAAATTACATATACACACATCCAGCTAACTTTAATATCCATTTTGAAAAGATAGATCAAAGCGTTGAAAGTGTCTCAGACTTAAGACTGACAGTAGATACAAGGAACGATTTTGATTTGTTAAAAGAGATTTATGAAACATTACTTTCAAAAAATATAAATTTTACCGCAAGTAAAATTTCAAAATTGGTAAATGAAAATCCGCAATGGTTAAGCGTTATGAAGGCGGAAACCCTAAAAAACATTAAATGAAAAACGAAACATATATAATTGGCGAAATAGGCCAAAACCATAATGGCTCTGTAGATATTGCCAAGCTTATTACAGAGCTGGTAACTAAACCTGTTAAAGAAGACCTCTTTGGTATGGATTTAAAACCGATGAATGCGGTAAAGTTGACTAAACGCGATTTAAATGAAGAGCTTTCAGCAAGCCAAATGTCCGGCTCGTACAACTCTCCGAATTCCTTTGGAAAAACTTATGGAGAACATAGAGCAGTTTTGGAACTTTCCGATGAAGAGCATTTTGAGGTTTATAAACACGCGAAATCACTGGGCCTTGAATTTGTAGAAACCCTATGTTCTCCGGGCTGTACTTCATTACTCAGGTATTTTGAACCAGATTTTTTAAAAGTAGCAAGCAGGGACCTTACAAATATTCCCTTGCTTGAATCTATTTCGGAAACAAAAATACCTATTATCCTTTCTACTGGAATGGCCAGCAAAAAGGAGCTTGACGAAGCGCTATTCATTATTACAAAAAATCACAGTGACATTTCTATACTTCACTGTGTTTCGGAATACCCAACCCATCCAGACCATTTAAATTTAAATACTATAAAATATTTAAAAAAGCACTATCCCAATTATAAAATTGGTTTCTCTGACCATACTATAGGAATTTCTGCTCCGGTGGTTGCCGTAGGTATGGGAGCGGAAATAATTGAGAAGCATGTTACCATAGACCGGAGCATGAAAGGCACTGATCAAGCAGGTAGTTTGGGACCAGAAGGTGTTATGCGAATGGTTAGGGACATACGCATTGCAGAACGCTGGATGGGCGAAGAAGACTTCTTCATAGAGCCCAGTGTGCAAGCTGCACGTGTAAAACTGGAACGATCTATAGCTTCCAAGAGAGATTTAAAGGCTGGAGAAATTATAACAGCGGAAGATATTCACTTGCTTAGTCCCGGAGATGGAGTAAAATGGATAAACAAAGAAACAATTATAGGAGCAAGAGTTATAAAATCTATTCCTAAAAACGAGATAATATATCCCGCTAATGTCGAAAAAAATAATTAAACTTCCCAAACTTATACTTACAGATATTGATGGAGTATGGACCGATGGCGGTATGTATTATGACCAAACCGGAAATGAATTAAAAAAATTCCACACCTACGATAGTGCTGGAATATTATTTTGCAAATTGAATAAAATTCCGGTGGGTATCATTACCGGCGAGGTTACAAAAATTGTTGAAAATAGGGCAAAGAAGCTAAATGTAGATTTTCTTTATCAAGGCGCTCAAAATAAATTGGAAACTCTTTCAATGCTCTGCAAGCAATTGGAAATTTCTATGGACGATGTTGCTTACCTGGGTGATGATCTAAACGATATTGAACTTTTAAAGAATGTAGGTTTTTCGGGCGCTCCCATATCTGCTCCTCTTTATATTCAAAAACTGGTCGATATTGTTCTTCAAAAGAAAGGCGGGGAAGGTGTTTTTAGAGAATTTGTTGAATTCATTTTGATGGAAACTAATAAAATGGAGGAAACGATTAAGCTTTACCAAGGCTTAAAAAAAATACAACAATAATCTTTTTGAAATTCATTCTGCTGAAGGATTATAGATAGTAGACGCAAATAACTAAAAAGCGATATTTAATGCAGGTTACTTTTTCAAAATTGCCATTAAATAAAGCTGGTTCCCTCTTTCTTCGGATGTCTGCGATGGGATCCAAATTTTTGATCTTCACCTATCTTTCAAAATATTTTACTGAATCTGTCTATGGAGTTTATTCTCTATTGTCCACTACGGTTACCATAGCCATATTTGTGTTGGGTTTTGATTTTTACAATTATGCCATTCGCGATATTTTGCTGAAACCCCAAGACAGGGCTTCGAAAGTGGCAACATCATTTGTCTTTTACGCATTTATATATGCTGTATTTATACTTTTGGGATATTTACTATTTGGCCAAGTAAATTATCTTGCCGAATTTTCTACGCTAATCATTTTTATTGCTATTTCCGAGCATATAAATCAAGAGATATATCGATTGCTATTAGCTTTCAAAAAAGTTTTGGTGGCCAATTGGTTTCTGTTTATACGTGTTGCGGGCTGGACAATTTGGGTACTTTTTCAAATAATTGTTTTAAATAAGACAGTCTCGTTAGAATATATCCTTTTTACCTGGCTTCTGTTTAACGGGGGCACATTCGTGCTTACATTACTATGGTTCAATAAATCGATAAAAAGCAATATTTCAATCATTCGAATAAAAAAAAGCTGGCTAAAGAAAGGATTAAAAATCAGTTTGATCTTTTATGTTGCGACACTGGCATTAAAGGCCATAGAATATTCAAACCGTTATATTGTAGAAGTGGTTTTGGATGAAGCTTCCGCTGGTATATTTTCGTTTTATTCAAACATTTCAATGGTTATCGGTATTTATATAAGCACTATTGTAGTTTCGTATGAGCTGCCAGATTTGATAGAGAATTCTACGAATGATTCTTTTGACGCAAAATTACTGCGGTTCAAAAAACTGCTAATCCGCCATTCTGCAATTGCCTTTTTGGCCGTTATTGTTTTAATATATCCCATCCTTTTATGGCAGGGCAAAGCCTCATTCGCGCAATATTGGCCCTTGATTATATTATTGAACGCAGCAACTTTTTTAATGAATGTGTCCCTCCTATACCATTCCTATTTATATATTAAGCACAAAGAAAAAATATTGCTGAAGATTGTCTTAATCTCCAGTGTTATAAATATATTAACCACCTTTGTATTCAGTTATTTTTTCGGAATTATGGGTGCCGGGATAGCATTTTTAATAACAGGAATTGTAATATTTGTACTTAGAAAACGCGCTGTAAAAAAGAAGATATAGACGATGAAGAATTTATTTGTAGCTCTGGGGCAACACCATGTCCAAAATTTTGAAAACCTTATTGATAATAATTTGGTGTTGGAAGGCGAGCGTATTCTTTTGGCAGGATCCGGTTTAGTATATAATCCAATAAAATGGGACAGGGTAATAATGGCAGAACAGTCCTTTAACAACAATGCAGATTCTGCGTTTAGCCAAGTAGCGGCCATAAATGCTAAAATAGGCTCTTATAAGAAAATGTTAAGCCATATAGCTTCCTTAAAAAACGAGCCTCTTACTTTATATGTTTCCTATATAGAAGACGTACTTACAAATTATCTTTTTTTGAGCTTTGGAAAGAACCTGAAGGCAGTTGTAGTGGAAGACGGCACATTAAATTATTATGACCATTCTTTAAGTAATATTTCTAGATTAAAATTCCTTTTAAAACAAACTATTGCACAAACCCATGGCATTCCATTTAAAAAATATAAAGGTCATTCCTCAGGAGCAGAGTACGAACATGTTGTTTCCCAATATTTAACGCTTCCCCAAAACGCATACATACAGAAAAATGCAAGGCAACTTCCGTTGGACAAAATAAGTTTACCCGCTTTTACAAATTCACTTTACATAATTGGGCAGGAATCTTACGGTACCTTGCTGGGGCAGAAATTTTTTGAAGACGAATTGGAAAAATTTTTGGCACAATTGAAAAAGCAGACATTTTATAAAGAAATAGAAACTGTTTATTATAAGCCCCATCGTAACGGAAAGCAACTGCCGCCAACTTTTTTTGAAAATATTTTTTCGGAAAAAGAAGTGGTTTTTTTACTTACGGAACAAACATCAGAAGCAATTTATTTTGAAAAATTGCATTCTCAATATGTGGCAGGGTTTGATTCGAGCACTCTTATAAATTTATATTCAAAGATTGAAAATCAAGAAAAGAGACAAGCATCCTTCTTTGTAAACCCTTTAAAAAATGACGAACTGGTACCACTTTTTAAAAGCTTAGGATTTCAATTTTTAAATAAAGACAAATTATAATTATGGGCTTTTATATCAACCTGTTTTTTGCGTTGCTATTTGTGCTCTTTACATATTATTATGTAAGGAAAAGCTTCTTGTTATCCTTTTTATATGGACTTGTGTTTTTTCAGGCTTTTAGCGTTATTCCCTCACTTATCTATATTGAACGGGGAATATTCATTAATGAGCAGGGAAGGTTTAGTTTTTTTACGGGCGCAACAATAGTATGTGTGCTGTATTTTATTTTTACCTTCTCTATTATTGCGATGGCTTTTAAAAGCTTCAATAAAAGGAGATTGCCCGTTGTTCAATTTAATTTTAAAGGAAGAAATGTGGAACTTTTAATTGTTATGGCAATGATAGTTTTACCTCTTATTTTACTGCTTTTCAATGCGGTATTGTCACCATTGCCCATTCTAGACTCCTCCGTAACACGATTTACTTATTGGTCTACATCCCGTTTTCCTTTCTTAAATAGTCTTTTTGGAAATACAGCTATGTTTGTGCCTTTTGCGGCAGGATTACTTTTTCCAAAATTTAAGAAATTTTCCCTTTTTATGCTCCTCGTTTTTTTTGGGTATAATTTTATGATAGGCCAAAAATTTTCCCCTATTCTACAAGGTTCTTACTCTTATTTACTGCCTCTTGTTTTTCATTATCGACAGAATCTAAAAAAATATATTAAAAGTGCTATACTGCCTATGTTCATTTTGGGCGGCATTTTAATTGCCATAATGTATACTATAACGTATACTAAATATGAAGAGACCAATCCTTTTGCGGATATCAAAATCTATGATCCTAATGAAGCAATAGTTTATAGAATATTCGGTTTGCAGGGACATTTATTTTGGGGGGCCACAGAACGTTATTTGATAGGAAATGAAGCGCCAAAGTCTTTTAATCCGGCCGATTTACTTTACGGAATGCCAATTATGATGGAAGAATTTGCAAAAAACAAAAAAGATGTTTTAGCTGCAAATGCAGAAGGGGGATATAATTTTACGAATGCTTATCCAGGAATTTTATTCGAAATTTTTCCACTTTCCCTTTCATTAGTATTGCATACATTCCTGGTTATTATTTTTTTAGCCCTTATGGGCTGGATTTTAAAGGAATTAATGGTGGGGCATGCCTACGTCCTTTCCATAATAGCCTATCAATTATTCAATTGGGTTATATATGCATTTGTAATGGGATATTTTTATAAAATGTACTTCGCAATGTTCTTTATGTTTTTATATGGCCTATATGTTTATTTTCGAAAAAAAAGAGAGTTGATTTATGATTAAGAAAGCGAAAATTGCCGAATATAGCTTTTTAAGCATGTTTGCTGTTTTACCATTTTTGGATTTTCTTTCCCCTGTAATACTTGCAATTACAATAGTAACAGGATTACTGTTTAAAAATCAGAAAGACTTTTTTGTCCTATTAAAATCCCAAAAGGTCTTACTTCTTTTGCTGTTGTACTTTCTTTTGGCAACTCTGAGTTTGACCTATAGCACGCAATTGGATGAAACTATTACAAAACTTGGAAGAATTATTGTCTTTGTACTAATGCCCGCGGCATTTTTAATTATAAATCCCTCGCTACAATTAATAAAATTAGCTAAAAGAACATTCGTATTTGCGCTTATACTTTTTTGCTTGTTTTCTTTGGGAAAATTAATTTATCATTATATAGTTGATTATGAAATAAGCCACTGGTATAATTTTGTGCAGACATCCATGTATCACAAGTATATTCCGGAAGATGCTATGTTTTTAAATACTGGTTTGGTTTTAGTATTATTCGGAAGGTTTAAAAAATATTTCAAGCTTTTTTGTACAATCCTTTTTCTTATCGTTATTGTATTGTTTGGAGTTAGGCTGGGGCTTTTCATATACTTATTAATTATTTCCTACTATTTCATTCGTAACTGGAAGAAACTATTTTCCCTAAAATCAGTCATTATAGGAATTTTCACAATTTTACTATGTTTTTTCCTCATAGGTAACAGTCGGTATGTAAATGATAAGTTTTACGATACTCTTGATAAAATAGGATTGGGAACAAAAGATAGGGTATCAGAGACTGGCGAGGAATACCACAACATATTCTTACGGGAGAAAATGTGGGGTGCTTCATATGAATTAATTCTGAAAAGGCCCATATTAGGATATGGGGCCGGGGCTGAAAGAGACGAACTTGCCAATGTTTATAAAAAAAGAGGGTATTCCATTCCCCGACATAATGCCCATAATCAATTGTTATCTACCACTGTGCAGCTGGGCTTTTTAGGATTGTTCATAATTTTGGGTATTTTCGGAATGCTACTATTCAAAGGCATTGCGCAGCGAAATATGAAAATGAATCTCATTATTTTGGTGATGGCCGGATCCATGATAACGGAAAGCTATTTAGAAATTCAGCAAGGCTTATTTTACTATTGTGTTTTTGTTTGTTTACTTAGCTATTGGCAATATCAAAATGAGGTGTTACTTAATGAGGCCAGTCAACCGTACATAGAAGTAAACTAAAATGCAAACTCCAAATATTACTCTGGATAAAAAACCTAAAATAGCATTCATCAGCCATTCCGTGGGTGGCGTGGATGTATGGTTACGGATAGTCTTAGCAAATTTAAATCCTCATTTATTTGAAATTGTAATTATCCATGGCCTCGGCGATACCGAAAAACCTTTTTTGAACAAAGATAACCAGCCATTAAAAGAGTATAAAATAGCTATTGACAGAAATCTCCATCCTTGGAAAGATACTAAAGCTATTTTTCAGACAATTTCCATCATAAAACGTGAAAAGCCAAATTTAATACATGCACATAGTGCAAAAGCGGGCATCATTGGAAGATTGGTGGGCGCGGCTACCAATACGTCGGTGTTTTACACTCCCCATGCCTTTTCTTACCTCAGCACTTCCAATGCAATAAAAAGAAGCTTCTTTTTGAACATTGAGCGTTTTTTTTCAAAGTTTAAAAATAAAATTCTGGCGACTTCCGAATCCGAAAAATACCGGGCCATAAACGAAGTTCACTATCCTTCCAATAAAGCGATTGTGTTTAATAATTGCATTAACGAAATACACGTTAATAAACAACTTTCAATTTTACAAACCTGGCCCGAGGATTATATTTGTTCCGTTGGTAGACCTTCTTATCAAAAAAATATTGAATTTATGGTGGAGGTAATTAAACACGTAAGTATAGAAATGCCAAAGGTGCATCTCGTGCTTATGGGAGTTGGCTTTCACTCACCCAATTTAGAGAGCGTCAAAACCAAGATAGCTACTTACAATTTGGAAAAAAATATAACTTTACTGGAATGGACTGAGAGAGAAGATGTTTTGCATATAATATCGAAATCTAAACTATATATTTCCACGGCGCGCTATGAAGGTTTGCCCTATTCTGTAATTGAAGCAATGGCACTGAAAAAGGCATGTGTGGTCACTGATGTTGACGGCAACCGAGACTTGGTAATTCAAAACAAAAATGGATTTATAATCAAAGAGAAAAATACCGACCAATTTGCAGAGGCCATTTTAAAATTGTTGAATGATGATAGTTTGCGTACACGTTTTGAAGAAAACTCCATAAAACTTTTTAATGAACATTTTAACATTAAAAATACTATTCACAAACTTGAAGACATATATCAAACTGAAGCTGGAAGTAAACCTTAGCTTCTCAACAATAAAAAACTAAACACCTAAGGGAGAAGTTATTTATAGATAGTTTTCTATCTTCCCCTAATATTTAGAAAATCAGAATTTAACCATGAGGATACTGCTCTCTGCCATATACCCCTATGCATTTTTACTGCTTTACCTCATTATTCCGTTTGATAATTATATCCGTGCTTTGCCAAATATTCTATTGGCAATTTTGGTTGTTGCCTTTCCGTTTATTGTAAAAAAAGAGGATTTCAGAAAACTGAAATCACTTCCTATTGCTATATTCTTAGGTCTTTTCACGTATTTATTGATTGATTCTTTTGGCAGTGGAAGATTGCCGGAGGATTTCAATATTATTAAAAAAGTAATGATTGCAGTGGGGCTGGCTATTCTATATATTCCCGTAGCCGATGTAAAGAAAATCAACAGCGCTATTATCTTTTCGTCCCTCGCGGCCATTATTTTTTCGGTGTATAACTTCGTGCTAATTACCGATGCCACGGGTAGTTTTGCCCTGGGAGACTCGCCCCAGGTTATAGAATCGTTATTGATTGACAGGCTTTATCTGGGTCTTCTTAGCACTTTTAGTATTTTGATCTCGTTTCAGGCAATATCAAAAAAATACCATCCGGAAAATAATTATTATTTGGCCAATATTTTTGTAAATGCACTATTCATAGTATTGATTGTCTCAAAAATTGCGGTAGTTTCTTTATTTGTGTTGTTGTTGATTCGGCAATTTTATGGCAAACGCAGAATTTTGAAAGCTTTAATTGCGGCAATGGCCATAACTGCAGTAGTCGCACTGTTTTTTGTCATCAAAAACGAGAAGATCATTCAAGCCATCCAAATGGAAAACCCTAAAAATCCTCCAGCTTTTATTGAGAATTCAATGACCTATGAGCTAAGGGCAGTGGTGTGGGGTTGCGCACAAAACATTATAGACCAACAAGGCTTTTTACTTACCGGAATTGGTTTCGATTCCACCAAAGACCAATTGGTTTCTTGTTATGAAACCCAAATTACCAATCCAAATAAGAAAGAAAAGTTTGTATCTCAACGTTATAACACCCATAATCAATTCTTGGATTTTTACCTGAGCGCCGGTTTTATTGCATTGTTGCTGTTTCTGGTTTTTATAATTTCCAGTTTTATTTCCACACACAGAGCATTTTTCCCCACAGCTATGCTTGGCATATTGGTAATGTACTGTATGGTTGAAAATCTTTTTCACCGCCAGATTGGGGCTTATTATGTGGGATATATTCTTATTGTGTTAATGACCTATGCTAAAGTGTCACAAAACAAGAGTATAAAAAACTTATAAAAAGAATTGCAAATTGTACTTTTGCGCTTTATTAATAACAGAACTTTTCGATTGTAGAAAAGATAGAAAAAGATAAATGAAAATTTCAGTAATTGGAACCGGCTATGTAGGCCTCGTGACGGGAACTTGTTTGGCAGAAACAGGAAATGAAGTAATATGTGTTGATATTGACCGAGATAAGGTAGAAAAGATGCGCAATGGCATCGTGCCAATCTATGAACCACACCTTGATGTTCTTTTTGAAAGAAATATTAAAGCAAACCGATTAAAGTTTACCACCTCGCTCGATGAGGGATTGGAGCATGGCGATATAATTTTTCTGGCCCTCCCAACTCCGGAAGATGAAGATGGGTCTGCTGATCTTTCCTATGTATTGAACGTTTCTGAAGAGATTGGCAAGAAAATAAGAAATTATAAAGTTATTGTAGATAAAAGTACCGTGCCAGTGGGCACCGCAGAGAAAGTACGGAGCGTAATCGCCAAAAGTGCTTCCTGTGAATTTGACGTGGTTTCAAACCCAGAGTTTCTGCGAGAAGGCTTTGCGGTTGATGACTTTTTAAAACCGGAACGTATTGTTGTGGGTTCCAGTAGTGAGAGGGCAACAAAGCTAATGGAAAAGCTGTATAGTCCTTTTGTTCGTTCTGGAAATCCAATAATCATAATGGACGAAAAATCTGCAGAACTCACAAAATATGCAGCAAATTCATTCTTGGCCACCAAGATTACGTTTATGAACGAAATAGCCAATTATTGTGAAAAAGTTGGTGCAGACGTAGATATGGTTCGCGCTGGAATGGGCACCGATAGCCGAATTGGCAAGCGTTTCCTTTTTCCGGGAATTGGGTATGGCGGTTCATGTTTCCCGAAAGATGTGAAGGCACTTCAAAAAGCAGGAACGAATGAGAACTATGATTTCAAGATTTTAAGCTCGGTTATAGAAATCAATTCTGCTCAAAAAACCATCTTGCTTCCAAAAATGGAGCGCTATTTCAACAACGATTTAAAAGGAAAGACTATTGCTATATGGGGGTTGGCCTTTAAACCCGAAACTGATGACATACGCGAAGCCCCTTCCATAGATATGATGGAAGCGTTGCTTGGGAAAGGTGCAGAACTTCAAGTGTTTGATCCCGAGGCAATGCCAAATATTGAAAAGCGATTCGGAGATAAACTTATATATGCAGATTCTATGTATTCTGCACTAGAAGGTGCTGATGCGCTCTTAATTTGTACCGAATGGAGTATTTTTAGAACTCCAGACTATAATAAATTAAGGCATTCATTAAATACTCCGGTTGTTTTTGATGGAAGAAATTTATACAATGTAAATGATATGGAAACAGAAGGATTTACTTATGTTTCCATTGGCAGAAAGACTGTAAATTTATGAAGAAACGTGTCCTAATTACCGGTGCTGCTGGATTTTTGGGCTCGCACCTCTGTGATAAATTTATTGCTGAAGATTTTCATGTAATTGGAATGGACAACCTAATTACCGGGGATCTTAAAAATATTGCACATCTTTTTAAATTGGAATCTTTCGAGTTTTACCACCACGATGTTACCAAATTTGTGCACGTTCCGGGGAAGGTAGATTACATTCTTCATTTTGCTTCACCTGCAAGCCCGATAGATTATTTAAAAATACCCATTCAAACTTTAAAAGTTGGTTCCTTGGGAACGCACAATCTGCTTGGATTGGCAAGGGAAAAGAATGCCAGAATACTTATTGCCTCCACTTCTGAGGTATATGGTGACCCTCAGGTACATCCACAGACTGAAGAATATTTTGGAAATGTAAATACCATTGGCCCCCGTGGGGTTTATGATGAGGCAAAACGTTTTCAGGAATCTATAACTATGGCCTACCACCGTTTCCATGGTTTGGAAACGCGAATAGCACGTATTTTTAATACCTATGGTCCGCGTATGCGCCTTAACGATGGGCGCGTAATACCTGCCTTTATTGGGCAAGCCTTGCGGGGAGAGAACCTTACTGTTTTTGGCGATGGAATGCAAACGCGTTCCTTCTGTTATGTAGATGATGAGGTAGAAGGGCTTTTTCGTTTATTAATGAGTGATTATCCGCTGCCAATTAACATTGGAAATCCTGAAGAAATAACCATTCTAGAATTTGCAAAGGAAATTGTAAAACTAACGGGAACAGATCAAAAAATTGTGTTTAAACCTCTACCGCAGGATGATCCCATGCAACGTGAACCAGACATTTCCAAAGCTCGGGAAATATTGAATTGGGAACCTAAAGTGTCTAGAGAAGAGGGTATGAAGAAAACATTTCAGTATTTCAAAAATCTTTCAAAAGAAGAACTTTTTAAAAGCGAGCACAAGGATTTTTCAAAGCATAATAGGTAATTTTAATGTTTAGAAGCGGACGATATTCAGGATTTTTAAGGCCTATTTCATATGGAATAGATCTTTTCTTTATCCATTTTTTTGCTTTTAAATTTTTTGGACAGCCATTCCCGTTTTTTAATTACGTTGTTTTTGTTACCATGGCTTGGCTTATACTTTCTTTGAGTTCAGGTTTTTATGAAATTTATCGCTTTACCCATCTATCAAAAATTATGTCGCTCATAGGCAAGCAGGGCCTTATTTTTTTATTGATCGTTTTTTCATTTTTTGGGTTTTATAATGAATTGACCACGTCTGCCTCAATAATTCTGAAATATTTCCTTTTGGTGATGCTCTGCATTACTATTATAAAATTTGGAGTTTATTTTCTGCTAAAAAGATATCGGTTACACTTGGGAGGAAATATGCGTAAGGTTGTAATAATCGGTCTAAACCAAAAAACAGATCAATTACGTAAGTTTTTCTTGACCAATCCTGTGTATGGTTATAAACTGTACAAAACATTTGACATAAAGGGACCAGACAAGGTAAGCATTGAGGAATGTATGGATTACATTTTGAAAGAAGAAATAGATGAAGTTTACTCTTCTGTTGCAGAAATTGGAAACAAGGACCTTCTTAAACTAATGGATTTTGTGGACAACAATCTCAAGATTTTGAAGTTTCTGCCAGACAATAAAGAAATTTATACTAAAAAACTTGATTTCTCCTATTACGGAGTTCTACCCATTCTATCGATGCGGAAAATTCCCATTGACGAACCTTTTAATAAATTCTTAAAGCGGAGTTTTGATATTTTTCTTTCATTATTGGTAATAATAGGCTTATTGTCCTGGTTAACGCCTTTGTTGGGCCTGTTAATAAAGTTGGAATCAAAAGGTCCAGTGTTTTTTAAGCAAAAACGTAACGGCCTTGATTATAAAGAATTTTATTGCTATAAATTCAGGTCCATGAAACCCAACCCTATGGCGCATTTGGAACAGATAAGAAAAGGGGATGAACGCGTAACACGAGTAGGAAAAATAATTAGAAAAACCAGTATTGATGAACTGCCACAATTTATCAACGTACTAAAAGGTGAAATGTCTGTAGTAGGGCCAAGACCGCATATGGTAAGCCATACGCATATGTATGCAGAACGTATCGATAAATTTATGGTGCGCCATTTTATTAAACCGGGAATTACGGGTCTGGCCCAAGTAAGTGGATTTCGAGGAGAAGTTGAAGACGACAACCATATTATTAACAGGGTGAAATATGATATTTTTTATCTTGAAAACTGGAGCCTGTTTCTCGATATTAAAATTGTATTCCAAACTATCTATAATGCTCTTAGGGGTGAAGAAAAGGCGTATTAAATACGCTCTATAAAAGCCGTGAATTCGTCAAATTGTTTGTGGAAATTAAATGCGGAAACAGAATTTTCCTGAATCATTTCTTTCGGAAACTGTTTTAATTTATCTTCAGAAAATGTATTTATAAATTTTTGCAGTGCCTTAAAATCATTTACCGGAACAACCCAGCCCAATTCCCCCTTTTCGATAATTTCTTCCCCTTCTCCTCCTGCAAAATAGAGTACAGGCAATCCTAAACGTGTATATTCAAAGATTTTTGAGGGAACGGAACCATAAATGCGTTTTATCAATGGAATAAATGCAATGTCATATTTTTGTAGCTCAATATGCAATTCATCTCTGTCCAATTCACCATAAAAATAAATATTTCGTTTATCTAAATCTTTAATTTTTTCCGCTTCAGGACCCGCTCCATAAATGTGCAGACTTATATTTTCGGTAAATGAAATTTGTTGGCAGATTTCATAAATTCCTTGTGCAACTCCCAATAATCCTGCATACACTATTTTTATTTCACCGGAAAATTGTACTTTTTTAATATTGGGAGGATCAAATTTTGGTATGTTTCGATATAAAAATGCTTTCTTATTTTGATCAAATCCTAATACATGTTCAATAATTTCTTCAGATTGCCCAATTATTAAATTTGAGTTCCGATAACAAAATTTTTCCATTTTCAGTAGAAGGGAATAATAACCTCCTTTATTTAAAAGCCCCATCTCCAATCCTGCAAGTGGCCAGAGATCTGAAACGTTCAAAATTATTTTTTTGGAAAACAATCGGCCTAGCCAAACCGCAGTAAAACCCACAAAAACAGGAGAATATTGAATAAAAATCTTTTTTGGAGTTTTGGAAAAAATAAAGAATAAAATCAAACTTAACGAAAAGGATAGCATGGAGAGTAACCTCAAAAATTTATTGGCAGAATTGCTGGGCCAAATCCACAATCTTTTTATTTTCCCAAAGGAAGTGTTTTGCGTTGAAGAAATTTTTCCACCAAAACCTTTAAAAATTTTTCCCGTTGGGTAATTGGGTAACGGGCACATAACTTTTACTTTAAATCCTGCATATCCCAAACCTTCTGCCAAACTGAACATGCGATTTGGTGCCGCTCCTTTTTCGGGAGGAAAATAGTTGGTTATTAGAAGAATCTCCTTAATCATAATAAATTTCCTGTATCCGCTCCACAATACGCTCAGAGGCTTTTCCATCCCAAAGAGGAATATTATTCCCTTTTTTCCATTGACCTTCTTTTAGTTTTTGAAATTCCTCGTAAATTTTTTTCTTATCATTTCCTACCAGAACATTTGTGCCTAACTCGCAAGTTTCTGGTCGCTCTGTGGAATCGCGAAATGTAATACACGGAATATTTAACACAGAAGCTTCTTCGGTAATGCCTCCAGAATCGGTCAAAACTGCTTTGGCATTTTTCAACAAGTAGATAAAATTTAAATAACCTAGGGGCTTAACGAGGTGTAGATTTTTTATACTAATTTTTGATTGGGCTAAAATTTGTTGCGTTCTTGGATGAACCGGAAATATTATTGGAACCCCAGCAGCATGTGTTGTTATTTGCTCTAATAATTCAATAAAAGAAGTACTTTCATCTACGTTTGATGGCCTATGGAGCGTCAATAAATAATATTTTTTTGATTCTAAATTCAAGTGATCCCAAAAGTCAGGTTTTTTTATACGATTAAGATTATGTAGTAAAGTATCTATCATAACATTTCCGACAAAAAAGATATTTTCCTTTGCATTTCCCAATTTTATCAGGTTTTGCGAAGCTCTTTCAGAAGTTGTAAAAAAATAATCGGTAATGCTATCGGTTACCATTCTATTTATTTCTTCAGGCATAGTTAGATCTCCGCTTCGTATTCCGGCTTCCACATGAATTAATGAAATATTGGCCTTTTTTGTAACAATTGCACAGGCCATTGTTGAGGTTACATCACCTACAACAATCACAAAATCGGGTCTGTTTTCCATCAATTCTTTTTCAAAAGCTATCATTATACCGGCTGTTTGTTCAGCTTGTGAACCACTTTGGATGTTTAAATTTTTGTGTGGATGGGGTATTTGAAGTTCTTCAAAAAAAGTATCACTTAAATTGGCATCATAGTGTTGCCCTGTATGAATTAACCGATAACTTATAGGCTTTTGGGAAGTTTGGAGATTTTCTATTGCCCTAATAATAGGCGATATTTTCATAAAATTAGGCCTAGCACCTGCAACAATAGTTATTATCATCTTTAATATTTTAATTTTCAATCAACGAAACAAACTGCTTCAATTTTCCGCTTGCCGATCTATCCAATTGCGCTTTTCTCTGGAAGTTAAAAGTCAATCCCGGCTCTAAAAATTGCTCAATAGTTTTTGTAATGAAACCTTTCTTATCTTCCGTTAATTCTTCCCTGCTTACATAATTAATCTCAAAAGTATCAATCTTTGTTTGAATTACTTTAAATTCCTGTATGTTACCGCTCTCCTCCATTATCTTTTTGGTAATCACATAAAAAGTCATTCCTGCTGCTTTCTTTCCACTTGGCAATATTGCAAAATCATTTGTTCTTCCAACCAACGTTTTTAGAATTGGTTTTTTAAAAGTGCTTTCTTCGCTCAGTGCGCCGTAATCGCCAATTTCATAACGGATAAACGGATGGGCTTTGTTGTGAAGCGAAGTAATCACAATTCGCCCTTTTTCTCCCAATGGAAGCGGTTTATCGGCTTCGTCCAAAATCTCTACAAATAGCGTTTTGGAATCCACTTCCCATTCCCCTTTTGGGTTTGTGAAGGCAATTACCCCTGCTTCCGAACAGCCGTATTCATTAACCACGGGAACGCCCAATTGGTTTTTCAGTAATATTTTGTCATCCTCAAAGAGCATTTCTGAAGTCACAATACACACTTTTAAAGTGGGACAAACATCTTTTAAAACAATGTTTTTTTGCTTCAAATATTTTGCGAAAAGCACAATACTGCTGGTATATCCGTTTATATAATCAAACGGTCTTTTTCTGTACACTTCCAGCATTTCCTCAAGCGCCTTTTCCGAAAGATTGTTTATTGAAAACCTATGTCGTTTGGCTAAAAAATCTTTTAACCGCACCGTTTTATTTTCAATGGTATCCATCGGAATTCCATAATAACGCGCCTGTAGCGAATTATTAAAATCTATGCCATACCACCCAAACCGCTCCATGTGGTAAGCCCAGGTCATAGCATGGCTGTACTTGTCTTTTGCAAAACGAATTGGATTGCCACTAGAGCCTGAAGTTTTGTTTGTGTAACAATCTTTTTCCGAAAAGTCTTTTGATAGGCGTTCGTTCAGTGGAATTTGAAAATCTGCCTTTTTTAAAACAGGAAGTGATTCCCAGTCTGAAAACCCACTCTTTATTTTATCGCGATAGAAAGCGTTATTTTTTAAATGATAGTTTACGATTTCGTCTCTTTTCGACATCAAAAATGCTTCGTAATCTGCTGCATTTATTTCAGAAATTTGTTGCAATTCTTCCTTGGCCCTTTTAATAGGGAATCGTTTCAGAAAAAGGGAAATATCGAATAGTCTCACAGAAGTTTTTTAATTTACGTGGTAGTCAAAAATGTTTCAGTGCCAAATTCGCTTCAAATAAATTAGCGGTTCAAGGTACAAATTTACTGAAACCCAATTTCCGAAAGTTTTCGTTTTAAACTTTCGAAAATTGTTGGTTGAAGAAATCCCGCTGAAAAGCGGGACCTTTTATTTCTTATTGCCTTGTTTTGGCATTAAAATGATTTATTTTTGACTCCGAAACAAAACATTTCAATTATGAATATTCTCATCCTTGGTTCCGGCGGCCGCGAACATACTTTTGCCTATAAAATTTCAGAAAGCAAACGCTGCGGAAAATTATATGTAGCGCCCGGAAATGCCGGAACGGCTTCCATTGCAACAAATATAAATCTAAAGTTAACAGATTTTGAAGCGGTGAAAAAGTGCGTTGTTGAAAATTCAATTGAAATGGTAATTGTTGGACCCGAAGATCCTTTGGTTGCTGGAATTGCAGATTATTTTGCCGAAACCCCCGAATTGAAAAATGTAATGCTAATAGGTCCCTCAAAACGTGGTGCATTGCTGGAAGGCAGCAAACAGCGTGCAAAGGAGTTTATGGTGCAGCACAACATTCCCACGGCCGCCTATGAAACTTTTACAGTGGAATCTTTGCATGCGGGAAAAATATTTTTGGAAAAACTGAATCCTCCCTATGTTTTAAAGGCCGATGGACTCGCAGCCGGAAAAGGTGTTTTGATTTTGAAAGATTTAAACGAAGCCAAACAGGAACTGGAAAATATGCTTACACACAGCAAATTTGGCGAAGCGAGTTCCAAAGTAGTCATTGAGGAATTTTTGGATGGAATTGAGCTAAGTGTCTTTGTGGTTACCGATGGAAAAAATTATAAAATTCTGCCCACAGCAAAAGATTACAAACGCATTGGTGAAGGTGATACAGGTTTAAATACGGGCGGAATGGGCGCCGTCTCACCAGTTCCTTTTGCAGATGAGGTTTTAATGAAAAAAATCGAGGAGCGAATTGTTAAACCCACGGTTAATGGCCTTTCCGAAGAAAAGATTGATTACAAAGGCTTTGTGTTTATCGGATTGATAAAAGTGGATAACGAGCCTTACGTTATTGAATACAACGTGCGTATGGGCGATCCGGAAACCGAGGTGGTGCTTCCCCGTATAAAAACAGATTTGGTAGATTTATTTGAAGCAACCTATCATCAAAAACTAAATGATTTCAATATAGAAATTGATGAAAGAGCAGCAACTACCGTAATGCTCGTTTCGGGCGGCTATCCTGAAGCTTACGAGAAAGGGAAAGAAATTGTAGGTTTGGAAAATGTGGAAGGTAGCATCGTTTTTCACGCAGGCACAAAATCTGAAAATGGTAAAACGCTAACAAATGGTGGGCGCGTTTTAGCGGTTACTTCCTTGGAAAATGATTTCCGGAAGGCACTAAAAAAATCCTATCAAAACATAGAAAAACTATCTTTTGACAGGATGCAGTATCGTAGTGATATAGGTTTTGATCTATAGAGGACTAAGGTTTCTCCTCAAATGTGTAGGTGCTTTCAGTGTTTTCGTCAAATTCTTTTAACTTCTTTAACCAATAAATAAAGGCAACAGCTCCTATAATCAAGAATATCCATGAAACAATATTTGCAAGCCACCAGCTATCAAGCTCCAGCTTCATAAGAGCATCGTAGGGAATAAAAAGAATATCTTCAAAAAGGGAAGCTATTCCTTCCCAAAAACCTTTCCAAGTCATATCTTTAGTCTTTAGATGGCAAAAATATAAAATTACCCCGTATGCTGACAAGCTTTTTTGGAAAATCTAACCCAATTAATTATTTGATTCTTGCGGTTTTTATTGTTGCAGGTTATTTACTGGGAGCAATTTCACAAAGTGAAGATTTTATTACGCCTTCCTTATTGCTTACCCATTCACTTTTTATAATTATTAGTGTGCTGACTATGTTGCTGTTGGATTTCATTATTAGAAAAAACCAGCTCACCAGAAACAATACTTATGCAATTCTTTTTTTTACCTGTTTTCTTGTAATGTTGCCAGTTATTTTTCTGCAACACCAAATCCTGTTGGCCAATATTTTTCTTCTACTGGCACTCAGGAGGATAATGAGTTTACGGAGCGATAAGAATTCAGAAAAAAAAATCCTCGATGCGAGCTTTTGGATTACCGTTGCCTCCCTGTTTCATTTTTGGAGCCTACTGTTGTTCATTCCGTTGTGGATTGCAATAGTGCAAAAACCCAATTCAAACTATAAGCAAATGCTGATTCCTTTTACAGGATTTTTGGCGGTTATTGTTATAAACACGGCATATCAATTGCTTATTAATGATACTTTTTTGTGGTTTTTGGATTGGAAAAAGAATACAAGTTTTGAGTTTTCAGTTTATAACTCGGCCTCAATTTTGGTTCCCGTAACCATTATTTTGGCGTTTTACATTTGGACGGCAATTTATCGAATTTTGAAAATTTCAAAACTTCCCTTAAAAGAAAAGCCTAGCCATCTTTTGTTGCTGTATGTTAGTATAACAACCTTTTTTATAGCCTTGGGAGCTCCTGAAAAAACAGGGGCCGAACTTCTTTTTATATTGGCATCTGTAGCCATTATAAGCGCCAATTACATTGAAACCTCAGAGAAGGAGAACTACCGCGAAAAAGATGTTACCGAATTTTGGTTTAAGGAAATTATGCTTTGGCTGGTGGTAATTTTACCTTTCGTTTTTCTTTTGTTATGACCTTGCTACTCGAAAATATTGAAAATGAGTTAAAGCGAAGGCATCAATATTCCTATAAATGGTTCCGAAAGCAGAACGATGCGTGGGATAACTACACAAACTTTATTTACCAAACCTCCAGTTGGGACACGCTCATACGGAAGATTGCGATTTTGGTAGAAATGCATGATTTGGACAAACAGCAAATTTTTCAGTATACCGCCAATCGCTGGTACAATTTCTGGAGCGCACAGGCGGTGGAGCACATATTTACTGAGATTGAAGGTATCGAGCCAATTGCGGAAGCAAAAGATTCCGAAAAGGATTTTTACCTCTTCGGAATTCCTTTTGATCATAAAACCTCAGTCTTTCCGAAGCAATTCAACAAAACTTTTGAATATGCCCAAAGCCACAAAAGCGAACTGATTGAATGGCTCTACAAAAACCAAAGTACCCAAAAACGACATCATTTTAAAAACCGACTTTTTATTGTCGTTTATGATAAGAATGGGGAACATTGGAAATTGAAGGCAGAAATCTATTTGCTTAAAAAAGCAATTAAAAAATATGTGGCCAGTTTTAAGCCCGAGCAATTACATTCTTTTACTTTTGCTGACGGTTACACAACATTGAGTGATATTATCTGGGTTTCAAAATGAATTATATAGGCTCCAAACACAAACTCTCCAACTTCATTTTTGAAACGGTTACCGAGGTCTGCGGAAATGACTTGTCGAAAAAAAATTTTTGCGACCTTTTTGCGGGAACGGGAATCGTTGGCCGCACCTTTAAACCCTTTGTAAAACAGGTAATCGCCAACGATGTGGAATATTACAGCTATGTGCTGAACCGAAACTATATTGGCAATCATATTCTTTTTGATTACAACGAACTTATAGCTGAATTGAATAATTTTAAAGGCAACAAAGGCTTTATTTTTCAGAATTATTCCGAAGGGGGAAAAGCTGGAAGAAATTATTTTACTTCAGAAAACGGGCAGAGAATTGATGCGATTCGACTTCAGATTGAAGTTTGGAAAAAAGCCGCAACAATTACAGAAGACCAATATTTCTTTTTACTCACTTCCCTCTTGGAAAGCGCCGACAAAGTTGCAAACACTGCTTCGGTTTATGGGGCGTATTTAAAACACATAAAGGCTTCCGCGGCAAAAAAATTGATTGTAAAACCAGCCATTTTTCAGCAAACGCAGAATAGCCATCAAGTTTTTCAGCAGGACAGCAATGAGCTTATAAAGAAAATAGAGGGCGATATCCTCTATTTGGATCCGCCGTACAACGCGCGCCAGTACGGCGCCAACTATCATTTGCTGAATACTATCGCAAAATATGATACCTTTGTACCCAAGGGCAAAACGGGTCTGCGCGATTACTATAAAAGCGATTGGTGCAGAACTGGGGAAGTCCTAAAAAGTTTTGGACAATTGATTGAAAACGCACAATTTCGCTACATTTTCCTAAGTTATAACAACGAAGGATTGATGGGCCAAAAGGAAGTGCAAACAGTGATGGAACGTTTCGGAAAATATACGTTGAAAACAAAAAAATACCAACGTTTCAAAGCAGATAAAACCGAAAACCGAAATCATAAAGCCTCAGAAACTTTTGAATATTTACACATTTTAGAAAAAAAATAATTAATACCGAAATGTCACGCTGAGCCTGTCGAAGCGCCATTCGATTAAAATAGAAATATGTTCTCAGACAAAGCCAACAAAATCTTCGCAGAGGTAATCAACAAATACCACGAAGTAAATACCGTGGACCAACCTTTCAACAATCCGTATGATAATGACAGCCAATTGATTGAACATTTGCTGTATCGAAAATGCTGGATTGACACGGTGCAGTGGCACTATGAAGATATTATTCGCGATCCGAATATTGACCCGGTTGCAGCTTTAAAATTGAAGCGCCAAATTGATGCTTCCAATCAGGACCGCACCGATATGGTTGAGTATATCGACAGCTATTTCCTTGAAAAATTCAAGGATGTAAAAGTGAAGGTTGACGCTACAATTAATACTGAAAGCCCAGCTTGGGGTATTGATAGACTTTCTATTTTAGCGCTGAAAGTGTACCATATGAATGAAGAAGCAACCCGCACGGACGCTTCCCAAGAGCATTTGACGGCCTGTAAAGCAAAACTGAATATTCTGCTGGAACAACGTGTAGATTTGAGCACTGCTATAAATCAATTGCTGGACGATATTGCCCACGGCAGAAAGTATATGAAAGTCTACAAACAGATGAAAATGTACAACGACGACGAATTGAACCCAGTACTTCGCAGTAAAAAATAACCTGCAAGGTGTTGCCGCAGGCCTCCTTGTATGTTTACTTTTCTTAATATGCCCAAACCCACCCACATATTGGTAATCCGCCTTTCCGCCATGGGCGATGTGGCTATGACCGTACCCGTACTTCGCGTTTTGGTGCAAACCTATCCAGATTTAAAAATAACGATACTTTCCCGCCCCTTTTTTAAACCGTTTTTTGAAGGAATTCCTAATCTAAATTTTTTGGAAGCCGATGTGTATGGAAAACACAAACGCTTCGGATTGGTTAAACTGGCTAACGAAGCCAAAGATTTAGGCATTGACGCCGTAGCCGATCTTCACAACGTTATCCGTTCCCAAATAATTACCAAATATTTAAAGTTTAAAGGAATTGAAACAGCCACTATCGATAAAGGCAGAGCTGAAAAGAAAGCATTGATAGCTGCAAAAGGCGAAAATATTTCACAACTAAAAAGCACACACCAACGCTATGCCGATGTTTTTAAACAGCTCGGTTTTCCAGTGGATTTAAAGAATTTTTCAGCCCCTCCACAAAAAAGGTTGACGCCAAAACTCAACGGCCTTATTGGCGTGGAACCTAAAAAGCTCATTGGTATCGCTCCTTTTGCTGCCCACCAAAGCAAAATGTATCCTTTAAGTTTGATGGCTGAGGTAATCCGCGAATTGAATGAATCTGACAAATACAGAATTTTCCTTTTTGGCGGCGGAAAGAAAGAAATTCAACTCCTAAAAAAACTTGAAAACCCTTTCGCAAATGTTACCAGCGTTGCCGGAAAATTTACTTTTGAAGAAGAGCTCACGCTAATCTCAAATTTAGATTTGATGCTTTCCATGGATAGCGGTAACGGACATTTAGCGGCAATGTACGGTGTGCCAGTGGTTACGCTTTGGGGCGTTACGCATCCGTTTGCGGGGTTTGCGCCTTTCAATCAGCCGGAGAGCAACCAATTGCTTTCCGATCGTGAAAAATATCCTTTAATTCCAACTTCCGTTTACGGCAATAAATTTCCCGCTGGCTATGATGAAGCGATGCAGACCATTGAACCCAAAAAGGTAATTCAAAAAGTTCGGGAATTGCTCTGATTTTCTTTAAACATCATCATAATCCACAACTACATTCGGCGTTGTAGGGTGCGCTTGGCATGTAAGTATCAGGCCATCTGCAATTTCAGATTCTGTTAATATTTGGTTTTTGCGCATTTCGGCTTTTCCTTCTTTTAGTCGAGCAATGCACGTACTACAAATTCCGCCTTGACAGGAATATGGCGGTTCTAAACCTTCATCCAATGCGGCTTCCAAAATACTTTTTGTCTGTGGCATTTCAAAAGTTTCCTCTTCGTTATCTAGAAATACGGTTACACTTGTATTTCCGTCGTGCTTTTCAATCAAAAGTCCTTTTTCGGCAGTAGAAAAAAGCTCGTGGTGAATTTGTTTTGAATTGATACCGTTGTGCTTCAAAGTTGCGGAAACTTCATCAATCATTTCCTCGGGGCCGCAAAGGTAAAAGGATTCGTATGTAGTATTTTGATATTTATTCTTCAGAAAAAAGTTCACGATCGAGCGATCAATTCTTCCAAATTGTGAATTTTCTTCTTCCTTTCTACTGAAAATAAATTCTGCAGTAAAGCGATTAGGAAATTGTTTCTGAAGTTCCAAAATTTCGCTGTAAAACATGGTTTCTTCAATGTTTTGATTGCCATAAATCAGTAAAAAAGTGCTTTGAGGCATTTCTTCCAAAGTACATTTAATCAAAGAAAGCACTGGAGTAATTCCGCTTCCGGCAGCGAAGGCCACGTAGTTTTTCAGGTTTGGCTCTAAAATGAATTTCCCCGTGGGGGGCATCACTTGTAGCGTATCGCCCACTTGTAATTTTGTATTTGCATAGATTGAAAAACTTCCTTTATCAACCTTTTTAACAGCTACTTTTAGGATACCACTTTTGGGGGAAGAACATAAGGAATACGCCCGGCGTAGCTGTTTACCATCCTTTTCATGTTTTATGGTAATGTACTGTCCTGCCTTAAAGGCAAAGGTTTTCTTAAGATTTTCGGGTACGCTGAAAGTAATGGAAACGGCGTTTGGAGTTTCTCTTTTTACTTCGGAAACGGTAAGCGCGTGAAATTCGCTCATAATTCTGAAATTTTTTTTTGCAAAAATACAAAGGAATTCAAGGAAACAAAGCTTCAGCGCCCTTAATGTGAAGCATTTTTTTCGGCGTTTCCCTAAGTAGATATTAAAAAGAAATGTATTTTTACCGCTCTTTAGTGATTCTATATACTAAAATAGAACCTTTTAAGTTTGAATATTATATAAACCAAAAGCATTTTGAAGGGCACATATAAAATTACGTTATTTTTTCTCGCTGTTGTTTTTTTGGCAGCTTGTTCTCGCAAAAAAAACACCTTTTTAAACCGTAACATTCATGCGGTTACTACCGAATATAACACATTGTATAATGGCGATATGGCATTTAGCGACGCCAAAGAGCAATTGGCTTACGATTTTCGCGATAATTTTTGGGAAATACTTCCCGTGGAACGCATTGAAATAGAGGAACGCGAAGTAGAAGTAAAAGCCCCGGGTGCTGCTAAAGGCGAAAGCGCCGGAGGCTTTAACCGTGCCGAGGAAAAAGCGGCAAAGGCCATCCAAAAGCACTCCATGTACATTGATGGCAAGGAATATAATCCACAGATTGACGAAGCCTATATATTGCTGGGCAAAGCACGTTATTACGACGGCCGTTTTATACCTGCGCTGGATGCTTTCAATTTTATTTTGGATCGTTACCCAACCAGCAACAATATAAACATTGCCAAGGTTTGGAAAGCAAAGACCAACATTCGTTTGAAAAATGAGGAGTACGCTATTGAAAACCTCAAAAAAATGTTTGAGCAGGCGGAGTTGGAAGAAGAGGAAATTGCTGATGGCGCCGCAATGATGGCACAGGCGTTTATTAATCTGGATTCTTTACAGCCAGCGTTGGAATACATTAAAATGGCAACTGAAAATGTAAAAGACAAGGAATTAAAGGGAAGATATACATTCATAAAGGGACAGCTTTACAATCGTTTGGGTGAAAAGGACAGCGCAAATATTGCTTTTGATGAGGTTATTGAAATGAACCGCAAAACTTCCAGAGCTTATATGATCAATGCATATCTGGAAAAAGGAAAAAATTTCGACTACGAAAAAGGCGACCGAATCGCTTTTTTGGAACTGTTGCAGGACCTCGAAAAAAATCGTGAAAACCGTCCTTTTTTAGATAAAATTTATAACCAGTTCGGCGATTATTACCGCAATAGTGACAGTATTGAAACTGCGGTAAAATATTATAACAAATCCATTAAAGCATTTAGGCAAGACCGAATTCTGCAATCTGTAAATTATCAAACCCTGGCGGAAATAAATTTTGACAACGCAAAATACAAAACCGCAGGCGCTTATTACGATAGTACGTTAACGTATCTTCAGGAGAAAAGCCGTCAGTGGCGCCGTATAACCAAAAAACGTGAAAATCTCGACGATGTAATTAAGTATGAAGATATTGCTACCGCAAACGACAGTATCCTGAAACTTTCAAAAATGAGCGAAGCTGAACAATTAGCTTTCTTTACCGAATACACCACACGACTGAAAGAAGAAGCCATAGCAGATTCATTAAAAGCTGTCAAAAATGAACAAAGTATTGCCAATAAAGAATTTTATGAAAAAGGAAAAACAGCTGTAGGCCCCAATAAAGGAAGTACCTTCTATTTTTACAATACATCTACGGTAGCCTACGGAAAAGGAGAATTCAGAAAAGTTTGGGGCGATAGAAATTTGGAGGATAATTGGAGACTTTCAAGCAAGCAAACTTCGTTAATCGATAATGAGGAGGAAATAACTGACGTTACTCCAATTGCCGAAAACGAACTTTATAAACCTGAAACCTATATCGCAAAAATTCCTACCGACCAAAAAGTACTTGACAGTCTGGCAAAGGATAGAAACTTTGCGTATTATCAGTTAGGCTTAATTTATAAGGAAAAATTTAAGGAATACAATCTTGCTGCAAACAGGCTTGAAAAATTGCTTACCTACAATCCTGAAGAGCGTTTGGTTGTTCCCGCTAAATATAATTTGGTGAAGATTTATGAAATCCTGGAAAACCCTTCAGCTACAGAAAAATATAAAAACGATGTATTGACAAACCATGCCGATACGCGTTATGCTGAAATTCTTCGCAATCCAAATTCACAATTGCCCACGGATGAATCCAGCCCAGAATTCAAGTATAAACAATTATATAAAGATTTTGAAGCCGCGAAATATGAGTATGTTATCCAAAAAGCGGATGAATATATGATGGTATATAACGGCAACGAAATTGTTCCAAAATTTGAATTGTTGAAAGCAACTGCCATCGGGCGTCAGCAAGGTTTTGAAGCTTATAAAAAAGCCTTGAATTTTGTTTCGCTAAATTATCCAAGCACTGATGAAGGCAAGCAAGCACAGCAAATTTACAACAATACACTGCCATTATTAGCCATAAAGGAATTTGTGCCCGAAGAAGGAAGCGATAGTTGGAAGCTGGTTTATAAATTCAGTAATGAAGAAGCCGAGGAAGCACAAAAACTAAAGGAAAAACTAGATAAGGCAATAGAAGATTTCCGTTATACAAATATGACTTCATCCATAGATTATTACGATCCACAAACCACATTTGTAATTGTCCACGGACTGAATACTAAAATGGGTGCCCGAGGGTTTGGTGATGTTTTAAAGGAAAGGAAGGAATTCAAGATAAAACATCCATTCTTTGAAATTGCAACGCCAAATTATAAAATCGTTCAAATCCATAAAAACCTGAACGAATATTTACAGCAGGATGTAGCCAAATAAGAGCCTAATAGACCGAACAACAGAATAGTAACCTATAAAACCAACGGCTATGTTTTCAGACAAAAAAGAAAAGCGAATTGCTGCCGAACCAGGTTCTGCACAAAACAGAATCAATGAAGGCACCAAATTAAAAGGTGATGTTTCTTCCACTGGTTTTTTTAGAATTGACGGCACTGTTGAAGGAAATGTAAAAACGCCATCAAAAGTAGTTTTGGGAAAAACAGGTGTTATTATTGGAACGCTTACTTGTGAAAATGCCGATATAGAAGGCAAATTTGAAGGGAATCTTCAGGTTTCCGGAACCCTTTCCTTACGGTCAACTGCCGTAATTGAAGGTGATGTAACGGTTGGTAAATTAGCGGTTGAGCCGGGAGCAACTATGAATGCATCTTGCGTGATGCAGGACGGAAAATCGAAAAGTGCTTCAACTTTAAACAATTCCACTTCCGAAAATTCAAAAGCGCATCCGTTTGATCGCCCACAGCGCATTAAAAAAGCAGCTGTTGAAACTGATCTCGACGATTAATCTGCAATATTATGGCCAAAGGCGACAATAGTCTAAAACGTTGGGCCATCCTCTCAGGTATTGGCATACAGATGGGCGTTATCATCTATCTCTTTGTAAAATTGGGCCAATGGTTGGATGGCAAGTACTCTGACGGCGGAAAAACGTTTCTCATAATCTGCACGCTCATTGGCGTTGCCGCTTCGCTTTTTTTGGTGATAAAGCAAACCAATAAGCTGAATTCCTGAATTTTTTTGGATGAAAAAAACTACGCTCAAATTTTTGGCAGTTCTTTTATTGGTAATACTTGTGGTTTTTGCTGCACACCTATTTATACTTCAAAATATGGAATTGCCGATTTTTGCAGATAGAATTGTGCTTTCCTATGTGATCAATTATGCTTTGGCAGCAGCTATTTTAATCTTCATTCAATCTAAATTCAACAAAAAATCTTCGCACACAGGCTTTATATTTTTGGGAGGTAGCGGTTTAAAGTTTCTGATTTTCTTCTTGGTTTTCTACCCTTTTTATCGGGAAGACGGAACGATGGCAACTTCGGAATTTGCTGCATTTTTTGTGCCCTACGCCACATGTTTGATTTTGGAAGTGGCGTTCCTTTCAAAACAGCTTAATAATCAGGAATTTTAGCATATTTCTTCCAAAGAAAAAAACACAAAAAATAGTTTTTTGTTTCTAAGAAAGTAATGTATTTTTGCACCGATTTTAAGGACACCGTTATTTGTTCAAAGATGCAAAGAAAAACATTGGTTAGAATACTTTCAGTTTTATTGTTTATCACTTCTTTTTCAGCTGTGGCTCAAGATGAGCACACAGAGGAGGCAAAAGAAATTCTTCCAGAGGGTAAAACCAAGAAAGAAGAGATAAAGGAATTTATAAACCATCACTTGATGGATTCGCATGATTTTAATCTTTTCGGATCCACAGATGAAGAAACTGGTAAAACCCACCATTACGGTTTTCCACTTCCAGTAATTCTTTGGGATGGCGGTCTGCACACGTTTATGTCTTCAGAATTTCACCACGGTGAGAATGTTGTTGAGTCAAACGGAAATTACTACAAACTTTACCACAGCAAAATATACAGGACCGATGCCGAGGGTACCATCAATTATGATGAAAAGCATCATCCCACAAACGTTCGCCCATTAGATTTTTCAATTACCAAAAGTGTTGTTATGATGCTTGTGGTTGGTCTTTTGTTAATTTGGTTGTTCCGCAGTCTTGCGAAAAGTTACGCCAAAAACGGAAGTTTGCCAAAAGGTATCGGTCGTTTTTTCGAGCCTGTTGTACTTTACATTCGTGATGATATTGCTATTGCAAACATCGGTGAGAACAAATACAAAAAATACATGCCGTTCCTATTGACCGTATTCTTTTTTATATGGTTTTTGAATATGTTCGGCCTTACACCTCTTGGAGTAAACGTAACTGGAAACATTGCGGTTACCACTGCTTTGGCAATCATCGTTTTCTTGATTACTACCTTCACAGGAACAAAAGATTACTGGAAACACATTTTTGATCCATTGGGTGACGGAATGCCTTGGATTGGTAAAATTTTCATTTATATCATTCTAGTTCCTATTGAAATTTTAGGATTGTTCATTAAGCCTTTCGCACTGCTTATACGTTTGTACGCAAACATGACAGCGGGCCACGTGGTAATGATGAGCTTAATCGGGTTGATATTTATTTTCAAAAGTTGGATTGGCGGACCCTTGTCCTTCGGACTTGCATTTGCAATCATGCTTATTGAATTATTGGTAGCATTGCTACAAGCATATATTTTCACAATGTTGGCAGCCTTGTATTTTGGTTTTGCGAGTGAATCTCACGAGCATCACGAAGAGCACGAAGGAGAGATACAGCATTTGTAAAAAAATATAAATTGTCAGGCTGAGCTTGTCGAAGCCTTTCGCATTAAAAAGAGTGTTTAATTTTTAAATATATATATTATGACAATTCCAACTATTGTAGGAGCAGGTTTAGCAGTAATCGGTGCCGGTATCGGTATCGGTATGATCGGTGGGAAAGCTATGGAAGCTATCGCACGTCAGCCTGAGGCTTACGGAAAAATTCAAACAGCAATGCTTATTGCAGCGGCGCTTATTGAAGGTATTGGTTTCGCAGCGATTTTCGCAGGGTAATCAAAAAAAATAACAAACGGCTGTGACGGTTGGTTACAGCTGTTTGTTACATTTAAAATTGAGCATACAGTTTAAATTAAATAAATATCCGCCTCGGCGGCCATTGATATGGAAAAATTAATTAACGACTTTTCATTCGGACTTTTCTTCTGGCAGATAATCATATTTGTGTTGCTTCTTTTGTTGCTTCGCAAATTTGCTTGGGGGCCAATCTTAAACGCGGTAAACGATCGTGAGGAAGGAATTAAAAACGCATTGGATTCTGCTGAAAAAGCAAAACTTGAAATGCAAAACCTTCAGGCAGATAATGAAAAATTATTGCAGGAAGCCCGCGCAGAGCGTGAAGTAATGCTGAAAGAAGCCCGTGAGATAAAGGCAAAAATGATTGCTGACGCAAAAGAGGAAGCAAAAGCTGAGGCTGACAAGACTGTTGCCCAAGCACAAGCCGCTATTGAAAGCGAAAAGAAATCAGCTATCGCAGAATTGAAACAACAAGTAGCAAGCCTTTCTTTGGAAATTGCCGAGAAAGTAGTAAAACACGAACTTTCCGATAAAGACAAGCAATTGAAACTTGTTGACGAAATGTTGGGCGACGCAAAATTAAACTAAGATTCAATGAGCAGAGCAGCGATACGATACGCAAAAGCAATTTTGCAGAAAGCAAACGAAAACAACACAGAAGCTGTTGTTTTTGGCGATATGCAATCTGTTTACAATACTATTGAAGACAGCCGTGAATTGCAAGCAGTACTTCAAAGTCCTGTAATTAAGGCCAACGACAAAAAGCAGGCTTTGTTGAAAATTTTCAGCGGACAATCAGAAACCACGCATTCACTTATCAAGATTTTAGTAGATAATAAACGTACCGCATTGTTGGGCAATGTAGCAAAAAGCTATGTTGATCTTTACAATGAAGAACAAGGCGTAAAAGTAGCAACCGTAATTACTGCCATTCCACTTTCTTCAGAATTGGAAAACAAAGTGATGGCGAAAGTAAAGGAATTAACGGGAAGCGAAAAAGTAACACTTAAGAATGAAATTGACCCAGCAATCATAGGAGGATTTGTTCTTCGCGTTGGTGATATTCAATACAACGCGAGCATCGCGAACCAATTAGGAAATTTAAAAAGAGAATTCAGTAAATCAATATAATTGTTGACAGATTTCAAATTTTAGATGTAAATCTAAAATCGTAAATCTATAATCATAAATCAAAATGGCAGAAGTAAAACCAGCTGAAGTATCAGCAATATTAAAGCAACAACTTACAGGCTTTGAAGCATCGGCTTCCCTGGATGAAGTAGGAACTGTTTTGACCGTGGGTGACGGTATTGTTCGTGCATACGGACTTTCAAACGCCCAATACGGCGAATTGGTAGCCTTTGAAAGCGGTCTTGAAGGTATTGTATTGAACCTTGAGGAAGACAACGTAGGTATCGTACTTTTAGGCCCTTCAAAAGAAATTAAGGAAGGTTCAACCGTAAAACGTACGCAACGTATTGCTTCCCTTAAAGTAGGTGAAGGTATTGTTGGCCGTGTGGTAAACACATTGGGTCAGCCTATCGATGGTAAAGGTCCAATAACTGGTGAAACTTATGAAATGCCATTGGAGCGTAAAGCACCAGGTGTAATTTATCGCCAGCCGGTAACTGAGCCACTTCAAACAGGAATTAAGTCTATTGATGCAATGATTCCCGTGGGCCGAGGCCAGCGTGAGCTTGTTATTGGTGACCGTCAAACAGGTAAATCTACCGTTTGTATCGATACCATTTTGAACCAAAAAGAATTTTACGATGCAGGCGAGCCTGTATATTGTATATATGTAGCTGTTGGACAAAAAGCTTCAACCGTTGCAAACATTGCACAGGTTTTGGAAGAAAAAGGTGCATTGGCCTATACTACCATTGTTGCTGCAAACGCATCAGATCCTGCGCCTATGCAGGTATATGCTCCATTCGCAGGTGCTGCAATTGGTGAGTATTTCCGTGATACTGGTCGTCCGGCATTGATTGTTTATGATGATCTTTCAAAACAAGCAGTAGCTTACCGTGAGGTTTCACTTTTGCTTCGTCGTCCACCGGGACGTGAGGCGTATCCTGGAGACGTTTTCTTCCTTCACTCAAGATTGTTGGAGCGTGCCGCAAAGGTTATTGCCGATGACGATATCGCAAAGGAAATGAACGACCTTCCAGAATCTTTGAAAGGAATCGTAAAAGGAGGAGGCTCATTGACTGCACTTCCTATTATTGAAACACAGGCGGGTGACGTTTCCGCATATATTCCAACAAACGTAATTTCGATTACCGATGGTCAGATTTTCTTGGATGGAGATTTGTTCAACGCGGGGGTTCGTCCAGCTATTAACGTAGGTATTTCGGTATCGCGTGTGGGTGGTAACGCTCAGATTAAATCGATGAAAAAAGTAGCAGGTACCTTGAAACTCGATCAAGCAGCTTTCCGTGAATTGGAAGCGTTTGCAAAATTCGGGTCAGATTTGGATGCTGCAACCTTGAACGTAATTGAAAAAGGAAAACGTAACGTAGAAATATTAAAGCAATCTGAAAACGATCCGTATACGGTAGAAGATCAAATTGCGGTAATCTATGCGGGTTCCAAAAATTTGATGCGTAACGTTCCCGTAGATAAGATTAAGGAATTTGAAAGAGATTACCTAGAAATGCTAAATGTAAAGCATAGAGATACCCTAAACGATCTAAAAGCAGGAAAGCTTACTGACGAAGCGATTGATGTAATGACTTCAGTTGCAAATGATCTTTCAGCGAAGTATAAAAAGTAATTCGGAATTTAGAATTCAGAATTATGAATTACGTGCCTCGGAATAATGCAATTGTTGACAAGTCTTTTTATTTTGCTTGTAAAATTGTCCTTTATGCAGAGGAATTAAAATCGAAACGTTATTACGAAATAGCGAATCAATTACAGAAATCTGGAACCAGTATTGGTGCCAATGTACGGGAATCTCAAAGAGCTGTAAGTACAAAAGATTTCAAAAATAAATTAGGAATAGCCTTGAAAGAAGCAGACGAAACTTCTTATTGGCTGGACATAATTGAAGAAACAAAAATTTATGAAGTTCCTATTGGACTTCGAAGTGATTGTGAAGAGTTGATGAAACTTTTGGTAACTATAATTAAAAATTCATAATTCTGAATTCATAATTCATAATTAAAAAAATGGCGAATTTAAAAGAAATTAGAAACAGAATATCATCGGTAAGCTCAACGATGCAGATTACCAGTGCCATGAAAATGGTTTCTGCCGCAAAGTTGAAAAAGGCCCAGGATGCTATTACGGCAATGCGCCCATATTCTGAAAAACTTACCGAACTTTTGCAAAATCTAAGCGCCACGCTTGATGCAGATAGCGGTAGCAAGTATTCAGATCAGCGTGAGGTCAACAAGATTTTAGTGGTTGCCATAACCAGTAACCGTGGTTTGGCTGGCGCTTTTAATACGAATGTTATAAAGGAAGCACGCAATTTGGCGGCCAATAAATATGCCGGCAAGAAAGTGGATTTTATGACCATCGGGAAAAAAGGAAATGATATTCTCAAGAAATTCGGAACCGTTATCGAAAACAATAACCTTATTTTCGATGATCTTTCTTTTGAAAATACTTCAGAGATTGCCGAAAAATTGATGGATCTATTTTCCGAAGGGAAATACGACCGTATAATCGTTGTATACAATCACTTCAAAAATGCCGCGACGCAATTGGTAATGACCGAACAGTTTTTACCGATTTTACCTCCGAAACAAATTGAAGGATCGGAAGCAAAAACAGGGGAAACCTTCTATATTTTTGAACCTTCAAAAGAAGAAATTGTTGAGGCATTGATTCCAAAGAGTTTGAAAACACAGTTGTTCAAAGCCCTTCGCGACAGTGTTGCCAGTGAGCACGGCGCACGTATGACGGCCATGCACAAAGCAACCGACAACGCAACCGAACTTCGTGATGCGTTGAAACTTCAATACAACAAAGCACGTCAAGCTTCCATTACCAACGAAATACTAGAGATTGTTGGAGGTGCCGAAGCCCTGGCCGGATAACCTTTTAAAAAAATCCCAATTAATAAAAGCCTTTCGTTTTTCGAAGGGCTTTTTTTATGGGATTTTAAGTATCTTCATTAAAAATTTCATCCCATGAAAAGCTTTTTAATAATAATCACTTTTCTTTGTTTTATTAGCACTTTCGCTCAAAACACAAAAGGCGAAATGTTACTTTCAGTTGCAGCTTCTCCTTATCCCACCACCACAAATAATGAAGACGATTTTGGCGCATTGGGACTGGCTAGTTTTGAATTTTTCGTTTCCAATAAAATTTCCCTTTCGGGAAGTTTTTTCACTTCAAATAATACATTAATTAAAGATAACAGCGGCGTCACCATTCATTCCTACGGCTTTGTGCCTTCCATCCATTATTATTTTTTAAATAAGGAAAAATGGAATGTTTTTGCCCAAGCAGGTTACGGTTTTGGTTTTGAGGACCAAACACAGGGATATATTGAAAACAGTGCATTAACGATATTTAATATTGGTCCGGGAGCACATTATAAAATTGGCAAAAAACTATATTTAAAATTACTACTGCCATATTTTAATGCTAAAAATATTACCTTGAATGTGGATGCTGCAGACGGAATTGCAGTTTTTTTAGGTCTCGCTTTTAAATTGTAATTTTAAAGAATGATGAAAAGCATAAAAAATATACTGTTATTGTTAACGGTGCCGTTGCTGTTGTTCAGTTTTTCTAATTGTGGCGGCGCACAAACAAATTCAAAAATAGCTTTTGAAAAAAATCCGCCTTTTACAATTTCCGAATCCTATTACCAGAATTGGGTAGCGGGCCTAAAAGAGGGCGGTTCCGGAACTAATGTGCATATTATTTTCAGTACAATCCAGCCTGATGTAGCAATGCAAAATATCTACTTCAGAAACCATAAATTGGAGGCAAAGGGAAATGTAAATGAGCCAAAACAATTTGTGGGTTATTTAAAAAACGATACACCGCATAACGTAATTATGGACGCAGATCCGGTAAAAGAAGCCCAAAACACTCCCAGACAAAATTTTCCTTTTCAATTGGAGGAAAACCAAGCGGTGTTAGAATATTGGTTTAATGGTGAAAAACAATATTATAAAATCCCCAATCTTTCACAAAAAGAATTGATTCCCTATCCGCAGGCCAATCCAAACCAACACGAATAGTGATGAAAACAATTAATTTAAACGACAAGTTTTCTTCATTTCATAAGCAATGGCATCCGCACCAAATAGCTGTCGTAGACAATATGCAAGTGCTTTTGGCCAAATTAAAAGATGAATTTGTTTGGCACAAACATGAGGAAGAAGATGAACTTTTTTTTGTACAAAAGGGAACTTTGGAAATGCACTTTCGCGATAAAGTTGAAATTGTTTCCGAAGGAGAAATAATCGTCGTTCCCAAAGGGGTAGAACATTGCCCAAAAACCCAAAATGGAGAAGAGGTTCACGTACTTCTTTTTGAAAAACTTTCCACAAAACATACGGGGAATGTAACTTCGGAAAAGACCGTTTTTGAATATCCTAAAATCTAAAAATGAAAATTCTGCATCTAGATAGTAACCATCCTCTTTTGTGGAAAACTTTGGAGGAAGCCGGGTTTTCAAATGAAGAAAATTATAAATCTTCGAAATCTGAAGTTGAGCAAATCATATCAAATTACGAAGGAATCGTTATTCGAAGCCGTTTCAACATTGATAAACAATTTCTCGATGCTGCAAAAAATTTGAAATTCATTGCACGAGTTGGAGCTGGATTAGAAAGTATCGACACAGTATATGCAGAAAAACGTGGCGTGAAATTAATAGCTGCTCCCGAAGGCAATAAAGACGCTGTGGGCGAACATGCGCTGGGGATGCTTCTTTCGCTATTAAACAAACTGAATAAAGCCGACAGGGAGGTTAAAAACGGTCTTTGGAACCGTGAAGCAAACCGCGGAATTGAACTTGATGGAAAGACTGTTGGAATCATCGGTTATGGCAATATGGGCAAAGCATTTGCAAAAAAATTGAAGGGATTTGATTGCGAGGTAATCTGTTTCGACATAAAAGAAAATGTGGGCGATGAAAATGCAAAACAGATTTCGCTAAAAGAACTTCAGCAAAAAGCAGATGTACTGAGTCTTCACACGCCGTGGACTTCTCTAACTGATAAAATGGTGAATTCTGAGTTCATCAATTCGTTCTCAAAACCATTTTGGCTCATAAATACCGCTCGTGGAAAAAGTATGGTAACTGCCGATTTGGTTTCGGCGTTAAAATCTGGTAAAATATTGGGCGCAGGATTGGATGTTTTGGAATTTGAAAAATTATCTTTTGAAACGCTTTTTGATTCTGATAATTTTCCTAATTCCCTCAAAGAACTTTTCGCAATGGACAATGTAATTTTAAGTCCGCACATTGCTGGTTGGACGGTTGAAAGCAAAGAAAAATTGGCAAAAGTGATTGCTGAAAAAATAATTCAAAATTTAAAAGATTAAATAAAAATGAAAAACAGAGTTACGGGCATTGGAGGTATATTTTTTAAAACCGAAAATCCCGACAAAACAAAAGAATGGTACAAAAACCACTTGGGATTAAATACCGATAATTACGGCTGCACCTTTTGGTGGAAGGACGAAAATGGCAATAAATGCTCAACGCAATGGAGTCCTTTTAAAGCCGATACAAATTATTTTTCACCGAGTGAAAAGGAATTTATGGTTAATTATCGTGTTGGAAATTTAGAGGAATTATTAAAAGTTTTAAAGGAAGAAGGGGTTACAATTGTAGGTGAAATGGAGACTTATGATTACGGAAAATTTGGATGGATTCTCGATCCCGAAGGAAATAAAATTGAACTTTGGGAACCCGTTGATAGCGCATTTCTATAATTTTTTATACATTTAAAATACTTTAACAACCAATTAAATAACGTCATGGAAGAAAAACAGGACCCCGGGTTTAACAGCACCCAACAACAGTCAAGAAATACCGCTAACGAAAGCTGGAACCAAGCTCCACCTCCACACAACCAGGAGAATAAAAAGGTTTTGGCAGGAGTACTTGCAATCGTTTTAGGTGGATTTGGAATACATAAATTTATTTTGGGATACACCCAGGAAGGAATAATCCAATTAATTATTACCGTTGTAACATGTGGTATTGGAAGTATTATTGGCCTGATAGAAGGAATTATTTATCTCACAAAAAGTGACGAGGAATTTTATCAAACCTACCAAGTAGGCAAAAAGGGATGGTTCTAAAATTTTAAAAAGGTCTTTGGTTCTGTCAGAGACCTTTTGTTTTTTAAATTTAAAAAAAGAAAATGAGCAAGTACGGCGCAATACCTGCAATGAGTTATAAAGATGCCAATGCTGCAGTTGATTTTTTAATAAACGCATTCGGGTTTCAGGAACATTCTGTTTATCGTGATGAAAACCATTTTGTACAGCACGCTGAATTATCATTGGGGCATGCCATGGTTATGATTGGTCCACAGCGCAGCGAAAGTGAATTCGGAAAAATGACGGGAACCCCTGCTGACGCGAATGGACTTAACACCCAAACCACCTACATTATTATTGATGAAGTGGACGATCATTACAAAAATGCAAAAGCAAATGGGGCCGAAATAGTAAGGGACATTAAGGATGAAGACTACGGCGGCCGTGGCTACAGCTGCAAAGATCCTGAAGGATATATTTGGAGTTTCGGAAGTTATAACCCTTATTCAAAAAAATAAAATTATGAAATTTCCTTTTTATGTTATCGCTCTATTATTACTGTGCGCAAGTTGTAACAACACTAAAAAAGAAGTAAAATCCACTGAAAATGTAGATGTAATTACTGAAGAGTTTTGCTTCCGAAATGAATATTCCTTTCCGGACAGCTCTGAAAATATTGATGTACTTAATCTTGACCTTCAGATAAAAGGAGATTCTGTAACTGGAAATTACAATTGGCTGCCTGCATTAAAAGACCAGCGCAATGGAAGATTGGCTGGTACAATTCAAAATAATACCATCAAGGCTACATATCTCTATATGCAAGAAGGCATGGAAGAAACAGCTGAAATCACGATTATACTTAAAGATGATAAAGCCATTGTAACGGGAGATAACGCCGAATCTGGTTTAGATACGGAGGTGGCAAAAATTGCTTGTAATACAAATTAAACCTTGACTTTTGTTTTCGCTCTCTCTAGGAAAAATTAATCTTCTCGTGTAAGCACCACTACAATCTGTGGAATATCTTTATTTTCAAAGAAATAAATTGTTTTCACCAAATATTTCAGCAACCAACTTTTTTGATGGACCAGTTTTTCGGCAAGTGTTGCAATTATGGTATCACGTGCTTCTAATTCTTCTTCTTTATTCTTCGAAAAATGATACTGATTTGCAAAAAGCCATGCACCGTCGCGTGCAATGTTTATGCTGAAACTAACCAATTTGTCTTCCCTCCCTTTTCCAAATTTATCCAACAACCCAAACAAGGGCGAAATAGAAATAATCTTGGCCTCCACCTTCGCAATCATTGCGCCGAGGATTTCATTTATTTTATTGAAATCGTTTTCAAAATCCATAAGTTCGCCATCGTCACCAACTGTTTCTGCCACGGCAATGCCAAGGTCTAAATTGATGTGCGCATTAATGCCCAAAAGTAAATGTTGCATAACCAACAATTTTCCCGTTTTGGAAGCCTCAAAGGCATTTCTCCAGCTTTTTGTAAACGCTTTATTGGCGCCCAAACATTCATAGGCATCAATATATCTGTTGGCAAAAAGTACATCCAGCTTTTCCATGCGCTGGTTATTTTCAAATTCATTGTTTTGAATTCCTTCTTTTATTCTAAGGGTAACTTTTCGGTAAAGTATTGGGAAAAACGCCATGTAGGAATTTTGGGCGCATTCGGCGGCTATAATGCTGTCCAATCGTGCTATAACTTCGTCAATTGTTTTTGCAGCCATAGCGATATTTTTTAGAAGGAATTAATTGGGATTTACTTTTTCGGTTGAAGTTTCCGCATCGGCAGTATCGGCGTTTTTGTCGGAATATTTTTTTTCAAGTTCAGCCTGAAACTCTTCCATTACGGGCTTTACGGTGCTTTCGGGCAAATCTGCAATACGAATGTACATTAAACCATCAACAGCATTATTGAATAACGGGTCAACATTGAAAGCTACCACCTTTGCATTTTGTTTAATGTATTTCTTAATAAGAACGGGCAAACGCAGACTTCCGGGTTCCACTTCATCAATAATTTTATCGAATTTATTTAAATCTGCTTCGCTCTCGTCAAAGATGAAATCTTTATCAGCATCCTTAAGTTTTACTTTATATTCCTTCTTCGGATTTATGTATTGCGCCACATACGGATCGTAATAGTTTGATTTCATAAACTCGATCATCAAACTTTTAGAAAATTCAGAAAACTTATTGCTAATGCTCACGCCACCAATTAAATAACGGTGTTCGGGATAACGTAGCGTTGTGTGCACAATTCCTTTCCAAAGAAGAAAAAGCGGCATCGGGCGCAGTTGATATTCCTTAATGATAAAGGCACGCCCCATTTCTATGGATTTGCTCATCATTTCGTACAATTCCGGTTCAAAACGAAAAAGATCCTGCAAGTAAAAACCATCAATCCCGAAGCGCGGAAAAATCTCTGAACCCAGTCCCATTCTATAAGCTCCAGCCATTTTCTGTGCGTCATTGTCCCAAAGAAACATGTGGTGGTAGTAGCTATCAAATTTATCTAAATCCGTACTATTGTTGGTTCCTTCCCCCACTTCGCGGAAGGTTATTTCGCGCAATCTTCCTATTTCCTGCAGAATGTAGGGTACTGAATTTGCTTCGGCTAAAAAGACTTCATAGTTTTTGCTTATCAATAATCGCTTATCATTGTGGCGAAGTTTTTCAATCTCAGCCTCCATCGCTTTCAGCGGAATGGGTCCTGCAATTTTCTTCGGTGGCTTTGGAAATTTCAGCGTTTTTGGAATGTTGTCCAAAAGTTTTTTCTTTTGAAAAGCATTGGAAAGCATATAGGTTTTCTTCCGAAGAAATTCAGTGAAAACGGCAAGCGACTCGTGCTCTCGTTGGTCTTCCACAGATATCGGGTTCCCAATGCGCACTTTAATCAATCGCTCTTTTTGCGTCAACAATTCCGAGGGTAATTTTGCGGTTCGCAATGTATCGCTCATTTTTGCCAAACGGTAAAAAAGTTTGCTGTTTTTTGCGTGAAAGTAAATAGGAACTACGGGTACTTCAGCTTTTTTTACCAATTTCATGGCGGCTTCTTCCCAGGGTCTATCTACCAAAAGTTTTCCATCGCGATAAGTGGAAACTTCACCGGCCGGAAAAATTCCCAATGGATGGCCTTCCCGTAAATGCATAATTGCAGCCTTAAAACCCAATATACTAGATTTTACATCCTTCCGTTCCTCAAAAGGATTCACGGGCATTACGTATGGTTTCAAGGGTTCAATTCTATGCAAAAGAAAATTGGCGACAATTTTGAAATCTGGACGGTGTTCCAACAATAATTTCAGTAGAAGAATACCATCAATTCCACCCAAAGGATGGTTTGAAATGGTTATAAAAGCACCGGTTTTAGGGATGCGCCGAAGATCTTCCTCGGGGATTTCAAATTTTATTTCAAACTCTTCAATCAATGCATTTATGAATTCCAGATCTTTAAGATGCTTGTTTTTATCATAAATTTTATTGAGGGTAGAAATATTGAGAACTTTCATTAGAGACCAACCCATAAAAGTTCCGAAAAGGCCAAATTTATCGACGTTTATCGCTTTTGCAACTTCCTTTGCATTGACTAATCCCATGAATGATTTCGGTTGTTTATTTCCAACAAATATAACGAAAGATATTCGTTGTGGGTTTTGTTTCTGTTGAGGCGGATGTTTCGCGCTATAGGAACATCTCCTCTTTTGGAGGCAAGGGGGATTATTCCTTAATTACCAACTGTACCGTTTCCTTACTTTCCTGCTTCAATAGCACGTTTTTATTTTCGGCAAGTGCCTTTACTTCCGTGGGATTAAAATGCCGAATAGTGTAAAGGGTTACATTTTCGTTCCATTTTACGCTGAATTTTTCGCGAAGCTTTGCCAGCAAATCTTCCAAATTATTGAATTTGTCGTTCACACAAACAGAAAAGCTGATTGCTGAATTTTGTATCATTTCAACCTTCATTTTGTGCTTGTGAAGCCATTTGAAAACATCGCCAATGTTGTCTTCCATCATAAATGAAAAATCAAGCGAGGAAAGGGAAATGAGCACCAAATCCTTTTTCAAAATAAAACAGGAGGTCTGTGGATCGAGCGTAATGCCTTTGCCCACACAGGTTCCCGGTGCTGCAGGTTCCAAAAAAGATTTTACAAAAAGTGGTATTTCCTTTCGTTGCAATGGTTGTAGCGTTTTTGGATGAATTACCGACGCACCATAAAATGCAAGTTCAATGGCCTCTCTGTAACTTATGTGGTTCAACAGCCTAGTTTGCGTAAAATAGCGAGGATCTGCATTTAGTACGCCGGGCACATCTTTCCAGATAGTTACATTTTCAGCATTTAGGCAATATGCAAATATAGCCGCTGTGTAATCACTTCCCTCACGACCCAGGGTGGTTGTAAAGTTGTTTGTATGTTCCGAACCCAAAAAACCTTGCGTTAAAGTGATCCCTTTTTTGCTTACTTTTTCTGAAATTCGCTCTTGAGTTTTTTCCCAATCAACGTTTGCATCGCGGTAGCTGGCATCGGTTTTAATGCATTGGCGAACATCCAGCCAAGTATTGTTTATTCCATTTTCTGAAAAAAATGCGGAAACTATTTTTGAGGAAATTAGCTCACCAAATGAAACAACTTGATCGTAAACAAAAGCGTGATTTTTAGATTTGTTGGTTTCCAAAAACCGTCTCAACTCCTTAAAAATCTTGTCCAGTTCACTAAAAGCAGGGTGGGCGGTTGAAGAAAACGATCCTTTTAAAATGCTGTAATGAAAATCATAAACGGTCCGTAAAGCATTTTTTACATCACCCGATTCTGAAAAATATGCTTGTACTACTTCTTCTAAAGCATTGGTTGTTTTTCCCATTGCGGAAACCACAATCACCAAATTTTTTTCACCTGTTTGGGAAATAACCGAAACTACATTTTTTACGCTCTCGGCATCTTTAGTGGATGCCCCGCCAAATTTGAAAATTTTCATTCAGAATTTGTTTTATGAATTTATATATTTTTTCAGCCCTTTTTCATCCATATGAACCACGCGCCAATCTTTCACGATGTTAGCGCCACTTCGGTTGTAAAATTTAATTGCGCCCTCGTTCCAATCCAGCACATCCCACGCAACACGCTTTAAGCCTTGATCGTAAGCAAACTGCATTATTCTTTTGTAAAGCGCTTCGCCAAAACCCTTACCGCGCATAGACTCTTTTACAATTAAATCTTCAAGATGAAGTGTTCTGCCTTTCCATGTAGAAAAGCGGTAATACACCAAAGCCGCACCAACAATTTCAGCGCCATCTTCGGCTACAAAACAGATAAATAAAGGATCTTCACCAAAGCCTTCGCGCTCCAAATCTGCAACGGTAACTTCGACAGCATCTGGCTCTTTCTCAAAAATGGCGAGCTCTTTTATGAGTTCCAGTACTTGTGGCATATCATTTTTTGTGGCTTCTCTAACATTCATAATTTCTAATTTTAAAATCTACAAGGTTTGGAAATACCTTGCAGGAAGTTCCAATTTTGAATTCAATTTCAGTTTCGATTTCCTCTCGCAAATATCGGTTCAATTTCTTAAAAATCCCGATATTTGCGTGAAATTCAGGAATCCCATCAATCTTATGGCAAAAATAAACCAATCGCTCGGAGAGTTCATTATTGAAAACCAAAACGAGTTCAAATATTCTTCCGGCGAATTGTCGCGGCTTATCAATTCTATCCGTTTGGCCGCAAAGGTGGTAAACCACAAAGTGAACAAAGCGGGATTGGTAGATATACTGGGTGCCGCGGGAGATACAAATGTTCAAGGCGAAGACCAACAGAAGCTGGATGTTTTTGCAAATGAAGTTTTTATAAATACGTTAACCAATCGTGAAATTGTATGCGGAATTGCCAGTGAGGAAGAAGATGATTTCATAACCATCAAAGGCAGAAACGAGAAAAACGACAACAAATATGTAGTATTGATGGATCCACTGGACGGTTCCTCAAACATTGATGTAAACGTTTCCGTGGGGACCATTTTTTCTATCTATAGAAGAATTACACCCGAGGGAACGCCGGTTACCA
>Ga0209344_10000312_pt1 | contig 92959 bp, 86 predicted proteins | sample Cruoilmetagenom6_FD_187293 | JGI IMG/M metagenome (GOLD analysis project Ga0209344, IMG submission 187293) | Oil polluted marine microbial communities from Coal Oil Point, Santa Barbara, California, USA - Santa Barbara Oil Seep Sample 6 (SPAdes)... | ecosystem: Environmental > Aquatic > Marine... | reverse complement strand
GGGCAGTAGCTTTGTAATGCGTTCTTCTCTTATCTCTTCTTGTTTTCGAGATTTTTCTCTTAGGATGTGCCATTGCTATTTATTATTTATCCGTTAATAGTTTTTTTAATGAATCCCATCGGGGATCGGTATTGTTGTCTTCGGGCGTTTCATCTTCATCAATCGCTTTTGGACTTAATTCTTCAAGTTTGTCGAGTATGTCGCTTTTTAATGTTCCGTCTTTTACTCCAGGATGAATTTTTCGTGAAGGCATGGCCAACACAATGGATTCATATACATATTGCTGGATATTTACTTCGTAACTTCCGTGGGACAAAATGAGTAAATCTTCATTTTCATCATTATATTCCTCACCAAATTTTACTACAAAACGATACGTTCCCGAGATTTCTTGATCAAAGGGTTCGTTTGTCATGTCACAAGCAACGTTTACGGTTCCATTAAATGTTAATGTGAACTCTAACAATGTGCTCATTTTTTCCAGCAGTACGTCGAGATTAATGGCAGCGTCATTAAATTCGTCATACTCAAAATGCTCAAAGAACGCTTTTTTTAATTCAAAGTTAAACTGGTGTTTTCCTAATTTCAGCCCTACGAAAGGGATAGTAAACTCTTTCAAATCCTTCATTTTCACACCTATTTAAGACCTTAACCTTACGGATAAGGCGGGTGCAAAGATAAAAAAATATTTGAATAGCAATTAGTTTTTTTATTTCTTTTTTGAGAAGCTTCTTTTGCGGTTTGCTTGAAGGGGATTTTTAGATATTTGTTTAAATTCTTTACGCATTTCAAAAATTGAAACTGCACTAAAAACCGCTTCGCGGAAAGATTCAAAATTAGCAGTATTCTTTCCAGCCAAATCGAAAGCCGTACCGTGATCTGGCGAAGTGCGGATACGATTAAGACCAGCGGTAAAGTTAACGCCCTTCCCAAAAGCGAGTGTTTTAAAAGGAATCAATCCCTGATCGTGATAGGATGCAATTATGGCGTCGAAATTTTTGTAATTGCCGGACCCAAAAAAACTATCTGCAGCATAAGGACCGAAAACCATCTTCCCATTATTGCGAATATTGTCCAAAGCAGGACGCAAAACAGTATCATCCTCATCACCAATTACGCCGTTATCACCCGTGTGGGGATTAATGCCTAAAACGGCAATTTTAGGTTTTTCGATTCCGAAGTCTTCAATTAAAGTGTGATAAATTATATTTATTTTTTTGTCAATTCGCTCACGTGTAATGTTTTTTACTACGTCTTTTACGGCAACGTGATCCGTTAAAAGTCCAACTCGCAAGTTTTCAGAAATCAAAAGCATCAAGCTTTCGCCTTCAAGTTCCTGCGCCAAATAGTCGGTATGTCCTGGAAAACTAAAACTTTCAGATTGAATATTGCTTTTGTTGATTGGTGCAGTAACCAAAGCATCTATCTTTTTAGCCTTTAAAGCCTCAACAGCGGCCTTCAAGGATTTAATTGCATATTCGCCTCCAGTTGGATTCTCTTCACCAAAAGAAACGTCAACATGTTCCTTCCAAACATTCAGTACGTTTATTTTCTTTGGAACTAAATCTTCTAATTTGTCTATTCCGTGGAAATTGATATCAATTTCAAAATGTTTTTTGAAGAAAGACATCAATTTTACCGACGCAAAAATAACAGGTGTGCAAAACTCCAGCATGCGTAAATCCTCAAATGTTTTCAGAATTATTTCGCTTCCAATCCCATTGATATCGCCTATTGAAATACCGACCACTATTTTGTCCTCTATGCTCATTATGTTTGGCTTTTTTAATTGTTACTTTTGCAATACAAATGTAATTAAATACTGCAATGTTTACAGGAATTATTGAAACCGTTGGCGAAATAGCAAAACTTACCCAAGAAGGCGAAAATCTTCATATAGAAATAAAAAGTCCTTTAGCTAAAGATCTAAAAATAGATCAAAGCGTATCTCACAACGGTGTTTGTTTAACCGTTGTTGAGCTAAAAGATGCCTCCTATGTGGTTACAGCCATTAAAGAAACTTTAGAAAAAACAAATCTTAAAAATTTGGATAAAGGTTCTTCGATTAATTTGGAAAGGGCAATGAAATTGGGCGACCGGCTGGATGGTCATATTGTGCAAGGTCACGTAGATGGAATAGCTATTTGTAAAAAGATTGAAGATGAAAATGGCAGTTGGCTTTTTACTTTTGAATATAAAAATTCAGAATTCAATACTGTTGAAAAAGGATCTATTACCGTAAATGGCGTTAGTTTAACGGTGGTAAATTCCAAAAAGGGAGAATTTAGTGTCGCGATTATCCCTTACACTTTTGAGAATACAAACTTTAATTTAATTAAAACGGGAAGTGAAGTTAACTTGGAGTTTGATATTATTGGAAAATATGTAAAAAACCTTATGATACCTTATTTGTAATAGAGCGGTTTCTCCTATAAATTATATAAATACCAAAAATAATACCTATTGCCAAAAGAATCCAAATATTTTCGTCTATAGGTAAATTGGGACCTTTACCACCAGTTCCACCAGCTGGTGGAGGCGGTCCTTGGGACTGAATAGCAAATATAAAAACATTATAAATAAGTGATGCCATGGTTGTTCATTAACGATTTGGGGATCGTAATTATGCGCCTAAAGTAATAATTTTTTTTTATCCTCAAATAAAAAATGAGTTATTGAATGGTTAATAACTCATTTTAATCGTGAAAATTGTCTTTTAAACGGATTTTTACTTTGGCATTTTATTGACCATTTAAAACTAATGTGGTCCCAAATGGGCTCACTTCGACTGCGCTCAGTGTAAACTTCTCGCCAAATGTTTATTCTAAAAATGAGCAATTTGGAAATAATAAAATTTCAGTCTAAAAAAGTGGTCCCACATGGGCTCGAACCATGGACCCTCTGATTATGAGTCAGATGCTCTAACCAGCTGAGCTATGGGACCGTTTCTGTTTTCAAAATTTCATTATCCACTAACCTTCTCTGTCTATTGACTCGGGGGTCTTTGGATAAATAACAGGATTGCAAATGTAAAACACTTTACAAATACAGCAAAACTATTTTTGTTTATTCTCAATTTCTTGGCAAAGTTCTACCAATACTCCATTTGCAGATTTAGGATGAAGAAAAGCAACTAGCTTATTATCAGCCCCTTTTTTCGGGACTTGGTTCAGTAAAATAAATCCTTCATTTTTAAGGCGTTTCATCTCTGCTTTTATATCAGTTACCGCGAAGGCAATGTGATGGATGCCTTCCCCTCTTTTTTCGATAAATTTAGCAATCGGGCTCTCAGGATTTGAAGCTTCCAAAAGTTCAATTTTACTTTCTCCACATTGAAAAAAAGAAGTTTCCACACCTTCGCTTTCCACTTTTTCGCTTTTGTAGGGCGCACTTCCTAATAATGTTTCATAAATTTTATTTGCTTCTGAAATGTTTTTTACTGCAATACCTATGTGTTCTATCTTTTCCATAAAAATGTGTTGAATGGTTCAAAAATACAAACTTAATTCCATTGAATTTCAACAAGCTTGTGGCTTCATTAACATTCCGTACGGTTTTATGTTCTATTTTTGCACTATGGTAGAAAGTAACAGACAAAAGAAAATAGCCAGTGTTTTGCAGAACGATCTGGCAAACGTACTCCAAAATATGCTTCGCGAAGCAGGGCAAATGGGCATTATTATTTCGGTAAGCAAAGTGAGCGTAACCACAGATCTTTCCATTTCAAAGGTTTATGTTAGTGTGTTTCCGGCAGATAAGGCTGAAGCAATTGTGATTGAGCTCAATAAAAATAAGCCAAACATAAAACACAAAATTGCGCAATTAACAAAACATCAATTCCGCAAAATGCCAGATCTCTCTTTTTATAATGATGATTCATTGGAATACATAGAAAAGATTGACAAAGCTGTAAAAGGTGAGGAAAACCCCCTAAAAAATCCAGATTTACTTTCGAAAAGAAAAAGATCGTAACTTGAATTTTTCGCTCTACATAGCCAAGCGGTATTTATTTTCAAAAAGCAGCAACAATGCCATAAACATTATTACGGCTATTGCGGCCGTGGGCGTGGTAGTAGGCGCGATGTCTTTGTTTATAGTACTTTCAGGGTTTTCTGGTTTAAAAGAATTCAGTCTTCAATTTACGGATGAATTTGACAGTGACCTGAAAATACTTCCCGAAAGCGGAAAAACTATTACTTTTTCAGAAGCACAAAAACAGCAACTTTCAACTATTGAAGGAATTAAAAAAATTTCAAAAGTAATTGAGGAGCGCGTTTTTCTTCATTACAAAGGCAAAAACCACATCGCTTACATAAAAGGAGTGGATTCTGTTTATGGAAAAGTGACCCAACTGGACAGTATTATGTATTTTGGAGAATGGTTCACTCCCAATGAACACCAAGTGGTGGTTGGGCTTTCCACCATTGCAAAACTTTCCATGGGTGTAAATGATTATTCAGATTTATTGGAAATATATGTGCCAAAACCAGGAACAGGACAATTAAATGCGCTTGACCCTTCTGATGCTTTTACAAAAGAAAATGTAGTGGTTTCCGGCGTGTATCAAGTGAATGAGGATTTGGATACGAAGTATGTTTTTTCTGATCTCGACTTTGCCCGAAATCTGCTATCGTTGGACAGCACTAAAATTTCTTCCATTGAAATAAAACTTTCGCCAACCGTTTCCGAAGAAAATGTACGAAGCGAAATCTTCAAAATATTTCCAAAAAATATTCTCATTAAAAATCGTATCCAGCAAAACGATGCGCTCTATAAAATGCTGAATACCGAAAATATTGCCGTTTATTTAATTTTCACTTTGGTATTGATTATTGCGCTTTTCAACGTCATCGGCTCCATAATAATGATGGTTCTGGACAAGCGAAAAAATATAAAAACACTCTACAATATGGGTGCCTCACTACCTGAAATACGACGTATCTTTTTTCTGCAAGGCACCTTGATGACCTTACTTGGTGGTATTTTAGGCATCTTATTAGGAATTCTGGCCGTGCTTGCACAATTAAAATTTGAATTTGTTGCCATAACCAGCACCCTGCCCTATCCCGTAAAACTGAAATTGATAAATGTTGTAGTTGTTTTTGTGACAATAAGTGTCCTGGGGATTATTGCTTCAAAAATTGCATCAAGCAGAGTTCGGGAGAAACTGTTACTTTAATCTTACAAAGTATAATTCCTTTGATTTATATGATAAGGAATTCTGGATCTGCTCCCAAACTTATCAAGGCGTTACATATCTCTTCCGTAAAAATCTGAGGGCCGCAAACATAAAAACGAGAGTTAAAATTACCTATGGTCTCTATAAGAAATTTACGGTCAATTCTGCGCTCCCGAAAACCAATGACTCCCTCTTGGGTGAATACATTTGCATAAGCTGGCCCCAACATCTTTGTCAATTCATCGTGTAAAATGATGTCCTCTGTGGTTTTATTTGAATACAAAAGCGCAAGGTTCCGCAGGTTGCCACTCTCAAAAAGTGCCCTGAAAATTGCTATAAAAGGGGTGATGCCCGTACCGCCGGCAATGAATATGCCTGGACCTTTATATTGAATTGTTCCATATACATCGTGAAGTAAAAGCTCATCTCCCGTTTTGAGCTTGCCCAATTGCGCTGTTACACCATTGTGGTCTTCGTATATTTTAATGATAAATTCTAGATAATCCCAATGCTGTAATGAAGTAAAGGAAAACGGTCTTATTTGGTCCTCCCAGCCCTTTAGATTGATTGATATAAGTGCCGATTGTCCCGGAGTATATTCAAAATCTTGTGGCTTTTCCAAAACAAAGCGCTTAACGTTATGGGTAATGTAATGGGTGGTGCGTATCTTGAGCCTCTGCATAGCGATAGTTTGAATTTCAAAGGTAAAAAGGATTTACAGAAAAAGCCGCTTAAAATTCACAATCCACTTAAGCAAATTCATAATCCCCAAAAGTTTCCAAAACCTCATCGAAAGCTTCAAAGACTGAGGCAGAATCATCACTGGTTACCATTCTCATTCGGTAGTCCTTAAAGTTTGGGATGCCTTTAAAATAGTTTGTGTAATGGCGGCGGGTTTCAAAAACGCCAAGGGTTTCGCCTTTCCAATCTATTGCCATTTGCAGGTGGCGTTTAGCGGCCTCTACGCGTTCTGCCATTGTTGGTGGCGGCAAGTGTTCGCCCGTTTTAAAGTAGTGTTTCACTTCCTTAAAAAACCAGGGATAACCAATACTTGCACGGCCTATCATTGCTCCATCCAAACCGAACTTGTCACGCATCTCCATCGCTTTTTCAGGCGTATCAACATCGCCATTTCCAAAGATGGGAATGTGCATTCTTGGATTGTTTTTTACTTCAGAAATTGGTTTCCAATCGGCATCGCCTTTATACATTTGGGCGCGCGTTCGGCCGTGAATAGAAAGTGCTTGACAGCCTACATCCTGCAAACGTTCGGCAACCTCAACAATTTTTATGGAATCGTGGTCCCAACCTAGACGCGTTTTTACCGTAATGGGCAGTTTGGTGTGCTTTACCATTGCTTCGGTTAGGCTTACCATTAAATCTATATCTTTCAAAATACCTGCGCCTGCGCCTTTTGAAACCACTTTTTTCACGGGACAGCCAAAGTTGATGTCAATCATGTCTGGGCCGCTGGCTTCAACTATTTCAACACTGCGAAGCATCGATTCCAAAACGGCTCCAAAAATCTGTATGCCCACGGGACGCTCTTTTTCGTAAATATCGAGCTTCATCACGCTTTTTGCGGCGTCGCGGATAAGTCCTTCTGAAGAAATAAACTCAGTAAAAACAACATCGGCGCCCTGCTCCTTGCAAAGTGCGCGGAATGGTGGGTCGCTTACGTCTTCCATCGGTGCGAGCAGCAACGGAAAATCTGGCAATTGTATGTTTCCTATTTTTGGCAATTCTTTCGTTTTGGACTGCAAAAGTAGTAAATATCAATAAAATAAGATTTGAAAATATTTTGGTCGAAGTGAAAGAGGTTATTTGCCCTCTAGCCTATCGCCCTCGTCGGTTTCTATTTTTTTGCTGTTATCGCGTAGCCGTGCATTCCCGAAGTTATATTTAAACCCTAAACGGAACAGTCTACTTTCTTGATTTGCATAAAACCGATTGTCCTGATTGTAATATTTTGCTACAGAAGCTACATTGTTGAGTGTGTTAAAAATATCATCCACACCAGCGGTCAAGCTTGCACTTTTGCCCCAGAAATCTTTTCTAAACGAAATGTTGAAGTAGTTTTGATTTTCAAAAGAACGGTTTCCAAATACAAAATTCGAAATATAAACCGTCGTTAAGTCTGCCGTAAAAGAACGGTCTTTGGAAAGGGTGAAATTGTTGGTAAGAAAGATGTATTGCCCAAAAGTATCATTTTTATATTTCTCTTCAGCACTTAGCAAGGCGTAAAAATCAGTTGCCAAATAAAAAGAAGAGGTATTAAAATGCAACCACCACCAAGAGTTTATTGAATTAAAATAAGTTATATCAAACGAATATTGATAGCTTCTTATCATATTGGCGTCTATACCAATTAGCGTACTGTTAAGGTTGTCTTGAAGTGTTAAATTGTCAAGACTGTATTCAATATTTTGATAATAAAACTCAAAAAAGAGCTTACTCTTGTAATCATAAGATAGTGTGATTTTATCTTCAATTGCAGGGACCAGTTTTGGATTTCCTTCGTTATAATTTCGATCTGTTATATAATACTTGAACGGATTCAAACTTTGATAACGCGGGCGCTCAATGCTTCTGTTATAACTTAACCCAATGCCATTGTTCTCATTTAGGGAATAATGAAAAGAGGCTGAAGGAAAAATATCAAAATACTGTTGACTGTTCACTTGTCCCAAGGCACGTGATATGGCGTCCACATCAGTATATTCACCACGGAGGCCAGCCGTTATGCTCCATTTTTCCCATTCTTTTTCGAAATTTATATATTCGGAGTAGATGTTCTCCTTGTAATTAAAATCGTCTGAAAGTGAGTTGTTGAAGGTAGAAATATTGTTTTCGGTATTGAAAAAATCCATCTTGCTTTCAGTGTCAATATTACTGTATTTAACTCCGGCCTCAAAAGTACCGCCCCACAATTCCGTAGAAACATCCGCTTGACCGGTAAAAATGTTGTTGTTTTGTTTAGAATCTGTGTAAAAGCTATTGTTTTTCAAAAAATTTCCATTTGCCAATAAATAGTCGGAGCTAACGCTTTGGTTCTGGAAATAATCATAATAAATATAATTCCCAGAAAAAGCCAAGGTAGCGCCTTTATCATTCAATTTCCTATTGTAATCTAATGCAAGAGTGAGGTTATTCTTGTCAAAATTTACATAGCTCAAAGTAGTAATTGTGGAATCTAATTGGCGTTGTGGGTTATAAATCAACGATTCTCCATTATTTTTATAGTCAACTTTAGGCGTAACGGAAATGTTTGATGTAAGACTAAGTGAATTTTTATCGTTCAGCGTAAAATCTAAAACAACATTTCCGTTGTGATTCTTACTTTCCGTGGTCCGGTTAAAATTGGTTTCCCAAATAGATTTTGTCGTAACCTCATCGGGTTGGAAATAACGAATGTAATTTTCATCTTCCTTATATTCCTTTCTTTTTCCGTATGTATAACTCGCGTAAACATTTAACCAATTATTTTTGTAAAAATGGGAAGTTCCAAAATTATATTTTGGATAAATGCCCTGTTCATAAGTGGCATCTACCGAACCTTTGTAACCAATAGAAATAGCTTTTGTTGTAATAATATTCAGCACAATTCCGGCATCGGCATCATATTTTGAGGAAGGGTTCGTGATTACCTCTACAGATTTAATAGCGGCAGCATCAGTATTCTGCAATAATGAATATACTTCTGAAGCTGAAAGGTAAACTCGCTTGCCGTTAATATAGATTTTTGGCAATGAAAGTTTTATTTGAATGTTTTCGCCAATAACTATAACTCCCGGAGTTTTTTTCAATAGATCTATCGTATTGCCTACGGAAAGGGATGTGTTTTCTACTTCAAAAACTAACTTGCCGGGGGTTTTACGTATGGTTGGAAGCTTTGTGTAAACAACCGTTTCGTCAAGCATTTCAGAGCTTTCTTTCAGTATGACACTGCTCAAATTTTTATTTGAAGAAATTTCGAAGGTTTCAATATAATCCTCAAAACCTATATAGCTGAAGTGGAGCCTATAACTTCCTTTCACCAAATCACTCAGCATAAAAGAACCATCTTCATCTGTGGTTGTTCCTTTTAAAGGGGTTTCTGCTTCACCCTCATAGACCAGTACGTTTACAAAGGTTAATGGGGAGTTTTCTGCATTAATTACCCTCCCAGAAACTGAAAAGTCCTGCGCGAGCAAAACACCGCCGGAAAGGCAGCAAAAAAGCATAAAAAGTCTTTTCATTACATAAGTAGATATCTGGGGAGACACCCGTTACTTTCATTTTTCTGGGGAGAAAACAAATTATCTTAGCTGAAATACAGCTATGTAGTACAAATATGTTAAAAATATATTAAACAAAAACTATCATGAAGCATTAATTTTAAGTGTTTTAATCAAAATAAATATAATCACTCTTTTAATCTATATTTGCAACTTCTAAGCACGAGAAGGAATTTTTATGAAGAACATTCGCAATTTTTGCATTATCGCCCATATTGACCACGGAAAAAGTACCCTGGCAGATCGTCTTTTGGATGCTACTGGCACCGTGACGGATCGCGAAAAACAAGACCAGTTGCTTGACAACATGGACTTGGAGCGCGAGCGTGGCATTACCATTAAAAGCCACGCCATACAGATGGACTATGTTTACAAAGGCGAAAAATATGTACTGAACTTGATTGACACTCCCGGTCACGTGGATTTTTCGTACGAAGTTTCCCGGTCCATCGCTGCTTGTGAAGGAGCGTTGCTTATTGTGGATGCCGCACAAAGCATTCAGGCACAAACCATCTCCAACCTATATTTAGCCTTGGAAAATGATTTGGAAATAATTCCAGTTTTGAACAAAGTAGATCTTCCTTCTGCAAACATAGAGGAAGTAACCGATGATATTGTGGATCTTTTAGGCTGCAAGGCTGAAGAAGTTATTCCCGCCAGTGCAAAAACCGGTCTTGGTATTGACGAAATATTGAGTGCTATTATTGAACGTGTTCCGCCGCCAAAAGGCAATCCGGATGAATCCTTACAGGCCTTGATTTTTGATTCTGTTTATAACCCTTTCCGTGGTGTTGAAACCTATTTTAGGGTCTTGAATGGCGAAATAAGAAAAGGACAGCACATTAAATTTATGGCTACCGGAAAAAGCTATTATGCCGACGAAGTGGGAACTTTGAGATTGAAACAATTTCCAAGAGATGTAATTAAAACTGGCGATGTAGGTTACTTAATCACCGGTATAAAAGAAGCCAAAGAAGTAAAGGTTGGCGATACCATTACAGATTCCAAAAGTCCAACCGTCAATATGATTGAGGGTTTTGAAGACGTAAAACCGATGGTTTTCGCCGGTATCTACCCAGTTGACACCGAAGATTATGAAGAGTTGCGAAGCTCTATGGAAAAACTGCAGTTGAACGATGCTTCGTTGGTTTTCGTTCCAGAAAGTTCCATGGCACTCGGTTTCGGTTTCCGTTGTGGATTTTTGGGAATGCTTCACCTGGAAATTATTCAGGAAAGACTTGAAAGAGAGTTTGATATGACGGTAATAACCACCGTTCCAAACGTTTCCTACCACGCCTTTAGCAATAAAGAACCAGAAGTTCCAATTTTGGTAAACAATCCTTCAGACCTACCAGACCCTTCAAAATTAAACCGTGTTGAAGAGCCATTTATTAAAGCTACAATTATAACAAAATCCGACTTCGTTGGTTCTGTGATGTCGCTTTGTATTGAGAAAAGGGGGGAAATCACCAACCAAACCTACTTAACGACCGAAAGGGTTGAGCTCACTTTTGATATGCCTTTGGCTGAAATTGTTTTCGACTTTTATGATAGGTTGAAAACAGTTTCAAAAGGCTATGCTTCCTTTGATTATTCGCCTATCGGGATGCGCCAGTCGCATCTTGTAAAAGTGGATGTTCTCTTAAACGGAAATATTGTGGACGCACTTTCGGCATTGCTTCACCGTGATAATGCTTATGATATTGGCAAGAAAATCTGCGAAAAATTGCGCCAGCTTATTCCCCGGCAACAATTTGATATTCCAATCCAAGCAGCTATTGGCGCAAAAATAATTGCGCGTGAAACCGTAAAGGCGCTCCGAAAAGATGTTACCGCAAAATGTTACGGTGGCGATATTTCGCGTAAGCGTAAACTTTTGGAAAAGCAGAAAAAAGGAAAGAAACGTATGCGCCAAGTAGGTAATGTGGAAATTCCGCAGGAAGCTTTTATGGCGGTACTTAAATTGAATGATTAAGTTTAAGCATTAATTATTTAGATTCCACAACTCGCTCCAGCCTGTTCCAGTCCAGAAATATAGGTGTCATAAGGCGTTCCTGTATTTTGCCCGTTCACAGATGCATTGCCATCGTTTTCTTTGCATACTTGAAAATCAGACGTTTCGGGTGAAGAACAGGTGGTGCAACTGATGCCATCATCCTTTTTACAGGATAAAATTGATAAGAAACAAACTGTTGCTATAATGAAAGAAGTTTTTTTCATTTTAAATTTTTTATAAAACGCCTTATTGATAAAATTATTTTTCTGATAGGGCTTCATTTTTAATTCGAGTGGTGTTTAAAACTTCCTCAAAATCTATAGGTTTTCCTAAATAAATCAAGTTGCTGCCTTCGTTTACTTCTAATTCTTTTGGGGCGCTAATGAGTTCCAAATAGCCATCTGGGCGTTTCAAGAAAAGCGGTATTGACCTATCATCTTCCCCAAGCACGTTCAACATTTGTAAAAACTGTTTACTATTATCCACTGGAATTTCCTGTATGGAAGGATATAGCTGTGCAACATCCATAAACTTTACATAGTCATGGGTTTGCGAAAAAAGTTCGGAAGACCCTAAATTTGAACTGTTTCGTAATTCTTCAGGCGTCATCAGTCTAAAGGTTCCGTTTTCCCCAAAAACCTTTCCAAAACGGCTTATTGCCTGTCTGTTTATCTCGTCATTACCAGTCATTGCAAGTAAATAGCCTACATCGCTCAATTCAATATTATTAGTCAGATCGTCCACATAAATATTTGCATTTATTGCGTCAAGGCCCAATTCTTTGGCTTTGTTGATGTTCACTCTATTGGTATCCACAAGAACTACATGGCGACCATTTTTAAGGAGATACGTGGCTATTAAACGCGATATTTTGGATGCTCCCACGATCACGATACCTTCTGACTTTTTAAGGAAAACCCCAACCATAGACGCGAAAAGTCTAGCGGTTGTGGCATTTAATAAAACTGTTACCAGTACAAGGCCAAAAACCAATGGTGTAATGTATTCTGCACCGGGCACGCCCTTAACTACTAATTTTGTTCCAAAAAGAGAGGCGATACCCGCAGCAACAATACCGCGTGGACCTACCCAGCTTATAAAAAGTTTTTCATTTGTTTTGAGCGAACTATTTATCGTGCTGAGAAAGACTCCTAACGGCCTTAAAATAAAGATTATTATAGCAAATAGTATTGCTGTTTTCCAGTTGTAAACTAACAGTAAATCTTCTAAACTGATGTTGGCTGCCAGCAAAATGAAGAGTATCGAAATAAGTAAAACACTTAATGATTCTTTAAAGTAAAGCAACTCTTTCAAGTTAGGCAAATCACTATTTCCCAAAAACATTCCCATTACAACAACTGATAAAAGTCCCGATTCGTGTGCAAATAAATCACTTTCTACAAAAATTAGAAGCACTACCGAAAGCGAAACTACATTCAATAAATAATGTGGAATCCACTTCTTTTTTATTGCCATATAAAGCGCATACCCCCCTGAAATACCAAATGTAAAACCAATCAATACAATTTTTCCAAACTCTAATAAAGCTTGTTTGGTAAAGCCACTGTCGCCTTCTACGCTTATAAATTCAAAAACCAAAACAGCAACTAAAGCGCCAATGGGGTCAATTAAAATTCCTTCCCATTTTAATACTGCCGAAACATCTTTTTTAAGAGGTATATTTCTAAGAATAGGAGTTATTACAGTAGGCCCCGTAACAATTATCAATGCTGAAAAAAGAAAAGAAATACGCCAATCCAAACCAAAAACATAATGTGCCGCTACACCAGCACCCACGCAAGTTATTATAGAGCCTATAGTTATAAGCTTTCCAATTACAGGCCCTACTTTAGAGATTTCACCACGTTTTAAGGTAAGTCCTCCTTCAAAAAGAATAATACCAATGGCAAGAGATACAAAATAAAAAAGCCCTTCCCCGGGAAAAAAACCTTTTTCCCCATTCCAAATGGGCTGTATCCATTGGCTCCCATCTTCAGATAATAAAGTTGATATTGGGCCAACAAAAAGGCCAATCAAAATCAAAGGTAAAATTGCGGGAATTTTGAATTTCCAAGCAACCCATTGGGCTAAAATTCCTAAAATAATAATTCCTGCAAGTTCTACCATTCAGTTGGGTTTTCCGTAAATTAAATATTTTTCAGTTCCATTAATTGCTAATGAATTGTTAAAAATAGTATAATTAATTTACACTTCGGTCTTCGATATGTAACGCTTTTGTTAATTTGCGACTCATTTCTTCTGATTATGAATTTATTCCCTATAGAAGCTGGTAATTTTAAACTTGATGGCGGCGCCATGTTTGGTGTTGTCCCAAAAACCCTTTGGAACAGAACCAATCCGGCCGACCAAAACAATATGATAGACATTGCAGCGCGATGTCTTCTTATTGAAAACGGTAACCGACTTACCTTGATTGATACTGGCATGGGAAACAAGCAAAGTGAAAAATTCTTCGGATACTATTACCGCTGGGGTGAATATAATTTAGATAATTCCTTAAAAAAATACGGTTTTCACAGCGATGATATTACCGATGTTTTTCTGACACACCTCCACTTTGACCATTGCGGTGGAAGTGTACAATGGAACAAAGACCGCACTGGGTATGAGCCAGCCTTTAAAAATGCAACCTTTTGGAGCAATACAGATCACTGGCAATGGGCAACCGAGCCAAACCGTAGGGAACAAGCTTCCTTTTTAAAAGAAAATATCATGCCGATGCAAGAAAGCGGACAATTAAAGTTTGTTGCGAAATCCAATTCAGATTTTTCGGTAGCCAATGAACTTGATTTCGGAATTCTTTTTGTTGACGGACATACGGACAAGCAAATGATTCCACATATAAATTACAAAGGAAAAACCTTGGTTTTTATGGCAGATTTACTGCCAACTGCAGGCCATTTACCACTTCCGTTTGTAATGGGTTATGATACTCGCCCATTGTTAACCCTCCCCGAAAAGGAGAAATTTTTGAACAAAGCAGCAGAAAATAACTTTTACCTTTTCTTAGAACATGACGCACACAACCCAATAATAACGGTTCAAAATACTGATAAAGGAGTTCGTTTAAATGAAACCTTATCACTCAACGAATTTTTTAATTAACACTTTTTTAAATAATGAAAATTTTTAAAATCTCCCTTTTTGCAGTTGCAATATCAGCTGTTATGGCAAGTTGTGGCAGTGGTGCTGCAATTGTTGCCACCCCAATCCAAAATATCGATACCAACCCTTTAAAAACTGCACCTCTTGATGAGACGCAACTAAAACATTGGCCGGCAATGGACTTGGTAAAAGATACAGTTCCAGGAATGAGCGTGGATAAAGCTTACAGCGAAATAATCAAAAAGCGCAAAGGTGAAACTGTTATAGTGGGTGTTATCGATAGCGGTGTAGATATTGGACACGAGGATCTTAAAAACGTACTTTGGACTAACCCTGGCGAGATTGCCGGAAATGGTATTGACGATGATAAAAATGGTTATGTAGATGATATTCACGGGTGGAATTTCCTGGGAGATATTGTTGGCGAAAACATGGAATATGTTCGTATCATCAGAAAATTAAAGCCAAAGTATGAAGGAAAAAGCGAGTCTTCCATAAGCGCCGCAGATAGAAAAGAATATGCTCTTTACCAAAAAGCCCTGGCAGAATACGAAAAGGAATCAACAGATGTCATTGCTAATAAAGCTCGTTATGAGCAGATTATTGCACAGTTGAAACCAACTCATGAAGCAATGGCTAAAAAACTTGGAAAAGCAGATTATACCAAAGAAGATCTTGCCGCTATAAAAAACCCTTCGCCACAGGAACAACAACAAATAGCTATGCTTAACCAAATGCTGAATTTTGCTGATTCAGTTCCTGAGGTTCTTAAAGAATTGGATGGTGGTATAAAACATTTTAACGGAAGATTGGATAACAATTTCAATATGACCCAAGATTTTCGTGGCGTTTTGGGTGATAATCCAGAAGATATTACAGATAATATTTATGGAGACAATAATGTAGCGGGACCAGACCCGACGAGAGAAAACGTAAAACACGGAACCCACGTTGCGGGTATTATTGCTGCAGAGCGCAACAATGGAATTGGAATGGACGGTGTGGCAAACAATGTTCAAATTATGGCAGTACGTGCCGTACCAGATGGCGATGAGTATGATAAAGACATTGCCTTGGCAATTCGTTATGCGGTTGATAACGGCGCAAAAGTGTTGAACACCAGCTTCGGAAAATATTATTCCCCACATGCAGATTGGGTTTATGATGCGATTAAATATGCTGCTTCAAAAGATGTTTTAATTGTAAATGCCGCCGGAAATGACGGCTTGGATTTGGATACCGTAAACGTTTATCCAAATGATCAATTCGATAATGGTTCCGAAATGGCAGATTCATTTTTAACTGTTGGAGCTCTTAATTTCGACTATGGCGGTGAATTGGTTGCAAACTTTTCAAACTACGGAAAAACCAATGTTGACGTTTTTGCACCTGGTGTAAAAATCTGGGCAACAACCCCTTTAAATACTTATGAATTTTTACAGGGAACCTCTATGGCAGCACCGGAAGTTGCTGGCGTTGCTGCAATGATTCGTTCTTACTATCCAAAATTATCTGCAAAACAAGTAAAGCAAATTTTGATGGATAGTGGTCTTTCAACCAACACAAAAGTTGTTTTGGGTGGGGAAGCTTCAAACACTGATTCATTCTCAAATATTTCAAAATCAGGAAAAATGGTAAATATGTATAACGCCCTGATTATGGCTGATAAAATGTCTAAATAATGAAGCATTTTTTAAACGGATTCTTTTTAACAGCAGTATTTTTTTCGGCTTTTGCCCAAAATAATAACAGCTATTGGCAACAGGAAGTGGATTACAAAATGGACATTCAAATGGATGTAAAAACCTTTCAATATAAAGGTACGCAGGAATTGAAATACACAAACAATTCTCCCGATACTTTAAATAAGGTTTTCTATCATCTTTACTTTAATGCTTTTCAGCCGGGAAGTGAAATGGATGTGCGCTCACGAACCATTGCAGATCCGGATAGACGTGTAACAGATAGAATTTCAAAATTATCTCCATCTGAAATTGGATATATTAAACCAACACTGTTCACGCAAGACAATACAACCGCTAAGTACACAATTAAGGGTACGGTGATGGAAGTTGTGCTTAACAAACCCATTTTACCGGGCGAAAGCACTGTTTTCAATATGGAATGGGATGCACAAGTGCCTTTACAAATTCGACGTTCAGGACGCGATAGTTCTGAAGGCGTTGCCTTAACCATGACCCAATGGTACCCAAAATTAGCTGAATACGATTTTGAAGGGTGGCATGCCGATCCTTACATTGCACGCGAATTTCACGGCGTATGGGGCAATTTTGACGTTACCATAACTATTGATGAGGCATATACCATTGGCGGAACGGGTTATCTTCAAAATCCAGCAGAAGTTGGCCACGGCTATACATTACCCGGACAAAAGTGGATGAAGCCCAAAAAAGGAAAATACACTTGGCACTTTTTGGCACCCGATGTTCACGATTTTGCTTGGGCAGCAGATAATGAATATGTACACGATACATATCCAGGTCCAAACGGAGTAACCCTTCATTTCTTCTACAAAAACGATCCAGAAATTGCTGAAAACTGGAAAAAACTACAGCCCAAAACTGCTGAATTAATGGAATTTTTCAATGAGCAAATTGGGGAATATCCTTATGAACAATATTCAGTAATACAAGGTGGAGATGGCGGAATGGAATATGCCATGAGTACTATGATTACAGGCGGACGCGAGTTTGGAAGCCTGGTTGGCGTGACAGCACACGAGTTGGCCCATTCATGGTTTCAATTCGTTTTGGCTACCAACGAAACCAAGCACGAGTGGATGGATGAGGGTTTTACGTCCTACATTTCAGATGAGGCGATGAATTTTGTTATGAAGGAAAACAAGCCAAATCCACATTCTGGTTCGTACAGAAGTTATTTCTTCATGGCTACAAGTGGAGCGGAACAACCGCTTACAACACACGCAGACAGGTACGAAAGCAATCGTTCCTATGGAATAAATGCTTATAGCAAGGGTTCTGTATTTTTAACGCAATTGGGTTATATAATAGGGCCTGAAAATCTTTCAAAAACATTGAAACGCTATTATTCAGATTTTAAATTCAAACACCCAACGCCAAATGATTTTATCCGCACCGCAGAAAAGGTTTCCGGGTTTGAGCTTGATTGGTATTTGATGGATTGGGCACAAACCACAAACACCATTGATTACGGAATAAAAACTGTTGAAAATGAAGGGGAAAACACAAAGATAACTTTGGAAAGAATTGGATTGATGCCAATGCCAATAGACCTTTACGTTACTTACGAAGACGATACCCAAGAGTTATTTTACATACCGCTCCGAATGGCATGGGGTGAAAAACCAAATCCGTTCACCGATTTGAAACGCACCGTTTTGGAAGATTGGGCCTGGGCATACCCAAACTATACTTTTGAAATAAAGAATGGCAAAAAAATAAAAAACATGATGATTGACGCCACGCGAAGAATGGCAGACATTAATCAGGAAAATAATATTTACGAAAAGCAATAATCTTTACTTTCCTTTTTTCAAAGAGACCTCGCAAGTGCTAAATACTGCGGGGTCTTTTTATATATTTACACTGTGAACCAAAAGTTTCCAAAAAGCGAAAAACTAAAAAGCACCAAAACAATTGAAAATTTGTTTTTGGATGGAAAGACACATTCCAAATTTCCTATAAAACTTTTTTTTCTTCCAAAGGGAAACATGGATATAAACCTCGCCGCATTTGCCGTCCCAAAGCGAAATTTTAAATCTGCTGTAGATCGAAACCGTATAAAAAGACAGCTTCGCGAAGCATACAGACTTAACAAACACCTACTTGACGAAATTCACGGCAAGAAATTTGTGATGCTCTTTCTTTTTTTAGGAAAAGTCAAACCGCAGTACTCCGAACTTGAAAAAGCAATGGTAAAGCTGCTTAAAAAATTATGCGATGAAGACATTTAGCACATTACTTTTATTGTTTGTTTTGGGGTGTTCCAATGGAGGTTCAAATAGGGACTTTGAAGCATTGGAAACTCCCTCGGCATCTTATGAAATGAGTCCAGAAATAAATGATGTTTCTGAAAACACTCAAATCCAAGAACAAAAAATCATCAAAACAGCCCGTTTGGTTTTTGAAACCCAAGGCGTAGAAGCAACCCACAAAAAAATACTTCAGCTTGCTTCGCAATACAAAGGTTTGGTTCAAAGCGATAATAGCGGTAAAGATTACAACCGAATCTATAAAGATTTAACCGTTCGGGTTCCCACTGAAAATTTTCAGCAGTTTATTGACGGTATTTCCGAAGGCGTAGATTATTTTGACCAACGTACTATTACCCGGCAAGATGTTTCTGAGGAATTTGTGGATTTGGAAGCACGTCTTAAAGCAAAGCGCGTATTGGAAGAACGCTATCTCGAATTGCTGAAAAAAGCAAATAAGGTTGAGGAAATGCTACAAATAGAACGAGAACTTTCCAACATTCGTGAGGAAATTGAAGCCAAACAAGGCCGTTTACAATACTTGCAAAACCAGGTTTCCATGAGCACCGTAAATATTGAATTTTATAAAACCACAGCGGAAACTGGCATCACCCAATCTTACGGTCAAAAAATGAAAAACGCCTTTCAGGGCGGTTGGAACGGCATTTCAGTATTTTTCTTGGGCATTTTATACCTTTGGCCATTATTTCTCGTGGCAATGATTATAATTTTTGTTCTTCGTATATTTCTGAAGAGAAGAAAGAAAAATTGAAAAGTTATTAGTTATTGGGTTATTTAAGCATAACCCTTTAATAACTCAATAACAATTAACTCAATAACTTAAAAAAGATGAAAAAGAGAATTCTAATTCCAATAATCGCAGTCGGTATATTTTTTACCACCGCAAGTTTCAAAAGTGACTTTTTCGAAATAGCCAAACAGATTGAAATCTTCACCACACTTTTCAAGGAATTAAACATGAATTATGTGGACGAGGTAACACCAGCAACCTTAATGGATAAAGCCATAAAAGGAATGTTGGAGGATTTGGACCCCTATACAGTTTATTGGAACGAACAACAAGTTGAGGACGCCAAAATCAACAATTCGGGCATTTATACGGGCATTGGTGCAACTGCGCAAAGCCGAAAGGACAAAATTATAATTGTTGAACCCTACAAAGATTATCCTGCGGACAAAGCTGGATTGAAAGCGGGGGATGAAATTATAAAAATTGGAAGCGTTAATATTGCTGATTTGGAAGACGATGCGGGTGAATTACTAAAAGGAGCACCTGGTTCAACCGTTGATGTAACTTATAAAAGACAGGGGAAAACCGCAACCGCAACTATTACCAGAGGTGCGGTAGAGCTTAAAGCAGTGCCGTTTTTCAAATTGATAAATAACGATATTGGGTATATCGTGCTTTCACAATTCAATAGAAAAACCACCATTGAGACCAAAGCGGCTTTGGTTGATTTAAAATCACAGGGTGCTAAAAAAATCATTTTGGATTTGCGCGGAAACCCTGGCGGATTGCTGGATGAAGCCATAAATGTTGTGAACCTTTTTGTTGATAAAGGCGAAGTTATTACAACTACAAAATCCGTCATTGAAAAATATAACCAAACCTATAAAACCAAATACGACCCCGTGGATAAAGAGATTCCGTTGGTAGTTTTGGTTAACGGTAGAAGCGCTTCCGCCAGCGAAATTGTTTCCGGCGGTTTACAGGATTTAGATCGTGCAGTAGTTGTTGGCGCGCGCAGTTTTGGAAAAGGATTGGTTCAGCGACCAAAAAAATTGACTTATGGAACGCAACTTAAAGTAACCATTTCTCGCTATTATACACCAAGCGGCCGCTGTATACAAGCTTTGGATTACTGGCACCGTGATGAAAACGGCGATCCTATTCGTAAAGATGTAAAGGAATACAACGCTTTTAAAACCAAGGGAGGTAGAACGGTTTATGACGGTGGCGGAATACTTCCAGATGTGCAACTGGAATCTGGTGTTTACAGCCCAATTACTACGGCTTTGCTAAAAGACAATGCTATTTTTGACTACGCCACAAAATATTATTACAGCCACCAAATGGCAGATTGGAAAAACTTCAAATTCGGGGAAACTGATTTTCAGGATTTTCTGAAGTTTTTGAAGGAAAACAATTTTGAATACGAAACCGAGACCGAAAAGAAGTTTGCCGAAGGTTTAAAAATCTCTGAAGAAGATGATATGGGCAAAGACATTTCCGCTAGTTATAACCAACTTATGGCTGCAATAGACGTTGCTAAGGATAAGGCTATTGTTGACAAAAAAGTGGAAATAGAATCCTTACTGACCGATGAAATTTTAAAGCGTTATTTTTATCGCGAAGGTTTGTACAATTATCAAATTGAGAACAATCCGGAAATTTTGGAGGCAGTGGCGGTTTTGAATGATGCTGGGAGGTATGGGAAGATTTTGAAGTAGAACAATATGAAATCGTTATTAATTCCAATAACTATAATGGCAGTATTGGTCAATTCCTGTGTGTCAAAAAGCGACAAGTGTAATACTCAAAATATTCTTCAAAGCAATCTTCAACACAAAATAGAATCTATTATTTCAACTAAAAAAGGAACTTTTGGGGTTTCCATTATTGCCCCAAACACCTTGGATACAGTTTTAATTAATGGGGATAAAATGTTCCCAATGTTGAGCACGTTTAAATTCCCCATAGCATTAACGGTTTTACATAAGGTAGAAAGTGGGGAACTTTCAATGCAACAACAAATATTCATAAAAAAGGAAGAATTGTTGCAAAACACTTGGAGTCCGTTTAGAGAAAAATATCCGGACGGCAACGTTTCTATTTCGTTAGAAAACGCAATAAATTGGATGGTTGACTATAGCGACAACAATATGACCGATATTTTACTGCGATTAATCGGAGGAACTGACCAAGTAGAAAAATTCTTAAACAACAAAAATTTCATCATCAAAAACAACGAAGTTAATATGCACAAAGATTGGGAGTCACAATTCATCAATAAAGCGACACCCAGCGCATTTACTTCGCTTTTGAAAAACTTTTCAGAAGGAAAAATACTGAACAAAGAAAACACGGCCTGGCTCTATAAAGCTATGGTAAGCAGCAAAACTGGCATAAAACGACTAAAAGGAAAACTACCCAACGTAGTCATTGCTCAGAGAGCGGGAACATCTTTCACGAATGATGAAGGAATTACGGGAGCAATAAATAATGTTGGTGTTATAGAACTTCCCAACAAGCACAAAATTTTTATTGCAGTTTTTATTCAAAACACTTCGGAAGAATTCCAAAATGGGGAAGAAATTATTGCAGATATAGCAAAAGCAACTTACGACTATTATGCAGAAAATTAATATTTAAAATAATCTCGTCTTTAAAATCAAACCCTTAACAAAACCTTAACCGCCTGTTTATCAATGATATTGTATCTTAGCAATTATGGTACAATCAGAAAGAGATGAAAACAAGGAGATTCTAAAGGAATCTGTGGCCTATTTAGAGAACCGGGGTTTTGAACACATTCAGGCCGATGTGGAAGGTTATGAAACTCCAAAATCCTATCACAAAAAAGATAGTGATGTAGTAATTACTCCAGACATAGTAGCGGATCGTGCTGGTATAAAACACTATTTCGAAATCAGTTTGAAATCCGAAAAACCGCGATTATTAAAATCGAAATGGCAGTTTTTGGATACATTGACGCGGATGCGAAACCAACGTTTCAAAATCATCACGCGCCGCGGACATTATAAGTTTACGGACGAAATGCTGAAAGACCTTAATTTGGAAAAGAACCTAATTAAGCTCTAAGCATCGCAATGTGGGGGATTCCATCCTCCATATAACGATCGCCAATGGTTTTAAAACCGTGGCTTTCGTAAAAAATTACTAAATATGTTTGAGCCGATATCTTTATTTTATCGGCTTTATATTTTGTTTTAATAGCCTCAATAGAGGCTTTTGTTATTTGGTGACCATAGCCAAGTTTACGGTAGTTTTCACGCACCAAAACCCTTCCTATGGATGCTTCATCAAAATAATCCCCAGCCCTAAAACAACGTGAGTAGGCAACAAGTTTTCCATCTTCCAACCCTAAAATATGTAGCGCGCGCTCATCTTTTCCATCAACATCTTGATAAACGCAATCCTGCTCTACCACAAAAACCTCACTTCGCAATTGCAAAATTTCATACAATTGGTTCGTTGTTAATTCTTCAAATGTTTTTACTTCAATTTCCATAGTTGTTTTAAAAAATCAATCTTGAACAATGATATCTTTTGGGTCGTCTTTTTGATGTTCCGGCTGAATGGTTACGTGATTTATTCCAAACTCGTGAAATAGTTTTTCTTCAACTTCTGTAAGAATTGAATCAAATTGAGTTAGTGTAACATTTTCATAAAAATCTATATGCGCTTCTAAATGTGTTTCTTGTTCATTAAGTTGCCAAATATGTATGTGGTGAATATTTTTTATTCCTTGAATAGTACATACCGAATCATGAATAATTTCCAAATTAATATCATCTGGCGTAAAAAGCATTAAAACCTTAAAAGAGCTTTTTAGCAAACCATAACCCATAACGAGTAAATAAAGTGCTATCAAAACTGTCAATAAACTATCAACCCAGAACCATTCATAATATTTCATTAACAAACCACCAATCAAAACGGCGACTGACGCGGCCATATCCGTAAACAAATGCAGATAGGCAGAACGCATATTCATGTTGGTTTTTGAATCTTTAAAAAGGAGCAAAACACTAAAACCGTTGAAAACAATTCCTAAAATAGCTAACCAAATTACCAAGCCGCTTTCTATGATATGTGGATATGAAAACCAAATAATCGCTTCGTAAATAAGATAGATTGCAACAACAATTAAGGTAGCAGAATTCACAAAAGCAGCAATAATTTCAGCTCGTTTATAACCGAATGTTTTGGTAACGGAAGCGTCTTTTTTTGAATATCTGTCCGCAATATAGCTCACAATCAATGATAGCACATCACTAAAATTATGGAGCGCATCAGAAAGTAACGATAAACTCCCAGAAATCAAGCCGCCGATTACTTGTGCGACTGTTATTCCAATATTCAAAAAAATAGAAAGCAATAACTTTCTTCCTTTTAAATCGGGATGGGAGTGACCGTGCGAATGACTATTGGAATCTGCGTGGTTATGAGCCATTATTGAGGATTTATAAACACGTTATTTTTTCAACGCGGTTTTGGTGGCGGCCTCCTTCAAATTCGGTTTTCAGAAAAGTTTTCACCATTTCAACAGCTTGTGGTTTACTGGTGAAGCGAGCCGGAATGCTTAAAATATTTGCATCGTTGTGCTGACGAGCAAGTGCTGTAATTTCTTTGGTCCAGCAAAGTGCTGAACGTACTTTTTGGTGCTTATTGGCAGTCATATTGGCACCGTTTCCGCTACCGCAGATTATGATTCCTAAATCTACTTTTCCGTTTTCAATATCTTCAGCAACGGGATGCACAAAATCTGGATAATCTACGCTTGCTTCAGAATCGGTTCCGTGGTTAATAACCGTATGACCTTCTTTTTCAAGAAAGGAAACGATTTCAAATTTATACTCTGTGCCTGCATGGTCGTTACCGATGGAGATTTTCATAGTGGTTAATTTTTTTTCAAAGATAAAACATCGTCTTTTTATTTAAGTAGAAATGGAATTTTAATTATCCCAACGTTTGTTTTCTATACCCATTGAAAATCAATTGATAACGATTTCTTAACGTTCGCTTCATTATTTAGTTAACAACATTGTTGATATTTGTTTGTTGAATTACTACAAGTAAAATTGCAGGTGTAAAGATTATTTACAATAGGTTTTAAATTTTCAGAACACCAAAAATTTAAGTCATTTTTTGCTTGTTAGTTGTGAGCAGAATTTCTTCCCTTTCGAACAAAAATTTCGTAAAAACTTATTAGTTATGTCTAGTGAAAATACGTTGTTCACAGTTGTTCATTACTTATGCTATTTCATTATTTCAAAGGCTTTTAAATCTTAAATATATGTTAATAACCTATTATTAAAAGGCAATAAATTGATTTCAAAACAAAACTTCAAAAAGTTATTGTACATATTAACACCCTATCATAATCACCATTTTTTATTTTAAAAATTTCAAAAAAAGAAATGATGTATAATTATATGTTGATAACAATAAAAGGGAAACAAGAGCCAAGATTATAGAACCGAGTTTTCAAACTATTTTTAAATTAGATGGATGATCAAGATTTCTTATGATTTCTTCTGCTTGGGCAATGTCTTCAACATGTACTTGAAGTCTTATTCCTCCAATAGCATTGGAGTAGAAAGGAAAAACACTTATCATAGTTTCATTTTGAAAGAAATAACGAATTTCCTCTTGATCAAACAAAAGTTGAAGTACCGCATATTCTGCAGCATATGAAAATATCGCTATGGTTTTAAAGTGCTTCATTATTTTAAGTTATTTGGTTATAAAGTTATTGACACCAAACACTCAAATAACCACTAACAAGGTACTAAATCTTTACTAATGTACATACGCTATTGCTCTAAGAAGTAGTACATTTACGCGAATTACAAAATTAAATATGCCTAAACACAAAAGAAAAAAGAAAAACAATAAAATTGAAAATCTTTCCCAAACCATACTAAACATTCTTAGGAAAGATCATTCACAAGCTTTCAATTACAAGCAAATTGCCGCAAAACTACAACTGGACGACCCCAGCAGCAGAAACCAAATAGTAAAAAAACTAAAAGATTTGCAGGGCAAAGGAACTATACAAGAAATTGAACGAGGCAAATATATTCTTACCCCTTCACAAAATTATTACACCGGAAAAGTAGATATAGCAGGCCGTGGCCAAGGTTATATAATCGTTGAGGATTTAGAGGACGATATTTATGTGAAAAGCCAAAACCTAAACAAAGCCTTAAACGGCGATATTGTAGAAGTTTATGTATTCAAACGTAAAAAAGGCGGAAAAACTGAAGGTGAAGTAACCAAAATTATAGAAAGAAAGCGAACCGAATTCGTTGGAACCATTCAAGTTCAGGAAAACTTTGCCTTTGTGGACGTTACCGATTATAAAATGTACACAGATATTTTTGTGCCAAAGAATAAAATAAATGGAGCTAAAAACGGTGAAAAGGTATTGGTAGCTATGGAAGATTGGCCTGAAAAAGCCGACTCTCCTTTTGGAAGTGTTATAAAAGTTCTCGGAATGCCAGGTGAACACAATACCGAAATCCATTCTATTCTTGCGCAATACGGACTTCCGTATGAATTTCCACAAGAGGTGGAAGATTATGCCAATAAAATTGATACTTCCATAAAAGCTTCGGAAATAAAAAAACGTCGCGACATGCGCGATGTTTTGACATTTACTATTGATCCTAAAGATGCAAAGGATTTTGACGATGCGCTTTCTTTTGAAAAATTGGAAAATGGAAACTACGAAATTGGAATTCACATTGCAGACGTTTCACATTACCTTACTCCAGGAAACGAGCTGGATGATGAAGCCTACGAGCGCGCAACTTCAGTTTATTTGGTTGATAGAGTAGTGCCGATGCTTCCGGAGATTCTTTCAAACAACGCCTGTTCACTTCGCCCGGATGAGGAAAAATATACTTTTTCGGCAGTATTCGAAATGAATCCAAAAGCAGAAGTTGTAAAACAATGGTTCGGAAGAACGGTAACTTATAGCGATGCCCGTTTTGCTTATGAAGAAGCGCAGCACATAATTGAAAATCCAAAGGAAGAAACTCATACAATTCCTTCAAATATTTCAATCACAGATAAAGAATATACCGTTAAACCAGAAATTGCAGCTGCAATTCTAGAAATGGATCGTTTGGCAAAAACTTTAAGAACGAAGCGTATGCGAGCGGGTGCTATTTCTTTTGATAAAGTGGAAGTGAAATTTATTTTGGATGAAAATAGCAATCCGGAAGGAGTTTATTTCAAAGAAAGTAAAGATGCCAACAAACTGATTGAGGAATTTATGCTTTTAGCAAACCGAAGTGTGGCTGAATTCATAGGAAAACAAGAACCAAAAAAGACTTTTGTTTACCGTGTTCACGACGAGCCGGATGATGAAAAAATTGCCGCTTTGGAAAATATTATCAAACGTTTCGGGTATAAACTTAATACAAAAGACCGCTATTCCACTGCTCAGTCGATGAACAAACTTTTAAAGGACGTTCAGGGTAAAAAAGAACAGAATTTAATAGATACGCTTGCAATTCGAAGTATGAGCAAGGCAATGTACACAACCCATAATATTGGGCATTATGGGTTGGCCTTTGACTATTATACACATTTTACTTCACCAATACGTCGTTATCCAGATGTAATGGTTCACCGACTTTTGCAACATTATTTAGACAATGGAAAATCTGCAAAAGAAGAAGAATTCGAAGAAAAATGTGGTCATAGTAGCGATATGGAAAATCTTGCCACAAATGCAGAGCGCGATAGCATAAAGTATATGCAGGTGAAATATATGCAAGATCATCAGGATCAGGACTTTTTAGGCGTAATTTCCGGAGTTACCGAATGGGGAATTTATGTAGAAATTATGCAGAATAAATGCGAAGGGATGGTTCGTTTGCAAGATTTAAGCGACGACCGTTACGAATTTGATAGAGATGAATATGCAGTAATTGGCCAGCGCACCAAAAACGCTTATCAACTAGGTGATGAAGTTTACGTAAAAGTAAAGAATGCAGATTTAGTAAAAAAACATTTAGACTTTACCATGTTAGGACATAGAAAGGATTATAAAACTAAATAATATAACAGATGAAAAATCTATTTTTTTTAACCGTACTTTTTATAAGCACTTTTACTTTTTCGCAAGAAGAAATAAATACCGAAGTTGGAGATTTTAGTGAACTAAAAGTTTACGATCTTATAACTGTAAAACTTATTCCATCTACTGAAAATAGGGTGGTTATTGCTGGTAAAAACACCAATTATGTAAAAACGATTAATGAAAATGGCGTATTGAAAGTGCGCATGGAATTAGAAGAGCGTTTTGATGGAAACGCTACTACAGTAACCGTTTACTTTAAAAACATTGCTATTATTGACGCCAACGAAGGCTCTAGAATTTATTCAGAAACTGAAATAAAAGTATCTTCTTTAGAGCTTAAAACACAAGAGGGCGGAAAAATTGACATTATTGTTGCAACACAAAATTTGAATATAAAATCTGTTTCAGGTGGTGTTATTGATGTTAAGGGAACTACACAAAGACAAGACATCAACATAAACTCTGGTGGTACTTATGAAGCTAAAGATCTTATATCAAAAGAAGCCTATGTTAATGTTACGGCTGGAGGATCTACAACTATTTTTGCAACTAATATAGTGGATGCAAAAGTAACGGCAGGTGGTAATATAACCGTTTACGGAAACCCGAAAGATGTAAAAAAGAAAAAACTTGCTGGCGGAAAAATTGAAATAGTAAAGACTAAAAATTAAAATTTTACCGTAATTGGGTAAAAGTAATTTGTATTTTTACCCTACTATGTTTGACGGTTTACTTTACGCTGCATTTTATGGATTTTTATTGGCCTTTGCCGTCGGCCCTGTGTTTTTCACATTGATTGAGACAGCTATTACCAAAGGAATTAAAGCCGCAATCTTCTTCGATCTAGGCGCCATGTTTGCTGATGTAATCTTTATTTTGATTGCTTTTTTTAGCACAAACAGAATTCTTGAAAAAGTAAAACACGATCCGGGTCTTCTAATCTTTGGAGGCGCCATTCTTATAGCCTACGGAATCATTTCATATATCAGAACCAATAAATCTATTTTCAAATTTGTTCGAGAACATTACGCCGTAAAAGTGAAAAAGAATCTCGGCGGCTTGTTTCTGAAAGGCTTTCTATTGAATTTTGTAAACTTCGGTGTTTTGGCAGGTTGGATAGGAACTTTAATTATGGCTAATGCGCTAACTACTTCGGATAATGGAGTGCTTCTTTTCATAGCTACCGTTCTGGCAACTTTCTTTCTGACAGACCTTTTAAAAATACTTTTGGCAAAAAAATTGAAGAATAAAATGACACCCCGTTTCATTTTTAAAACTAAAAAATGGGTCAGTATTTTAATATTGGGGTTTGGTATTTTATTGCTTATCCAAGGTATTTTTCCAAAAGGTGTGGAAGCTGGGCTTGAAAAAATACCAGGTCAAAATAGTCCTACAGAGAAACCAATCCCTCCGGTTGAAGAACCACAATAAAAAAACCTCCAACTTTACGTTGAAGGCTTTCAGAGGTATCGAGCGGATTCGAACCGCTGTAGCAGCTTTTGCAGAGCTGAGCCTAGCCACTCGGCCACGATACCAGTTTCCTGTTTAAGGCAGTAATCTCTTAGGGTTTTTTCCCAAAAGTTGAGTGCAAATGTAAAAAAATTAAACTTAAAATTCCTATTTAAAAAGTAAATTACCTTTTGCTTTTCATAGTAACACTAACTTCTGCCACATCACCACCAATAGGTGGATTTCTTTTTGCCACAGTAACTTTAATTTTGTTTACCATTCCTACTTTCAAAAAAATCGAGTCTATTATTCTTTTTGCCACGTGTTCCAAAAGCTTGGCTCGCTCCGCCATTTCTTCACGGACGATTTTTTGCAACAAAACATAATCTACAGTATCTGCAAGCTCGTCAGTGTTGGATGCGTTTTTTAAATCAGCCTTTACAGAAAGGTTCACCAGATAATCAGAACCAATTTGTCCTTCTTCAATTAAACAACCATGAAAAGCATATATCTTTATATTTTTTAATCGAATGGTTCCCATATAAATTCTTTTGGCAAAGATATAAGAATATCCGGTTGTGGGCAGCCGAAACCTTTTTTTGGCTGACAGCTTTTTCAGTTAATTAGTTACCTTTGTACCTCTTAAAAAAACAACAAAATGACAAACGAAGCTGCACCGCTTAATTTTATAGAACACATAATTGAAGAAGATCTTACCAAAGGTTATACAAAGGAACAATTGTGCTTTCGTTTTCCGCCAGAACCTAATGGTTATCTTCATATTGGCCATGCGTCATCTATTTGTTTAAATTTTGGTTTGGGTGAAAGATATAACGCTCCCGTAAACCTTCGTTTTGACGATACAAATCCTGCAAAAGAAGAGCAGGAATTTGTGGATGCCATAAAACGTGATATTTCTTGGCTGGGTTATGAGTGGGCTACGGAATGTTATGCTTCAGATTATTTTCAGCAGTTATATGATTGGGCCGTTCAAATGGTAAAGGATGGAAAAGCGTATGTAGATTCACAAACTTCTGAAGCCATTGCAGAACAAAAAGGAACACCAAATACTCCTGGAAAACCTAGTCCTTACAGAGATCGTTCCGTTGAAGAAAACCTCCATTTGCTAGAAAAGATGAAGAACGGTGAGACCAAGGAAGGCGAACACGTGCTGCGTGCAAAAATTAATATGGAATCGCCAAACATGTTGATGCGCGATCCTGTGATGTACCGCACTCTATTCAAACACCACCATCGTACAGGAACCGATTGGAAAATATACCCAATGTACGATTGGACCCACGGTGAAAGTGATTATATAGAACAAGTATCCCATTCCTTCTGTACGCTTGAATTTCTGCCACACAGAGAGCTTTACGATTGGTTTTTGGACCAAGTTTATGATTCTAAAAAACTACGCCCTAAACAACGTGAATTCGCTCGTAGAAACTTAAGCCATACGGTTGTTAGTAAACGAAAACTTGCGCAATTGGTGAGTAGCGGAGTAGTTACTGGCTGGGATGACCCACGAATGCCCACAATTTCCGGTCTTCGCCGAAGAGGCTACACACCAGATTCCATTAAAAATTTTGCAGATAGTATTGGAGTTGGAAAACGCGAAAACCTAATAGATGTTTCGCATTTGGAATTCAACGTTCGTGAAGATCTCAACAAAAAAGCACCCCGAATAATGGTGGTTTTGGATCCTGTGAAGTTGATAATAGATAATTATCCGGAAGGAAAAACCGAAATGCTTGAAGCTGAAAACAATCAGGAAGACGAAAGCGCAGGTAACAGAGAAGTACCTTTCTCAAAAGAATTATTGATTGAAAGAGAAGATTTTCTTGAAGAAGCAAACCGAAAATTTTTCAGATTATCTCTTGGGAAAGAAGTGCGTTTAAAGAATGCTTACATAATTAAAGGCGAAAGTGTGGTAAAAGACTCCGAAGGAAACATTACCGAAATACATTGTACTTACGATCCTGACAGTAAAAGCGGAAGCGGTTCTGATGCATCTTTGCGAAAAGTAAAGGGAACCTTGCACTGGGTTTCCTTAGCACATGCAATCCCTGTTGAAGTGCGTTTATACGATCGTCTTTTCAATGAAGCTTCTCCCGACACCAACAAAGAAAAGGATTTTATGGAATTCGTAAACACAGATTCTTTACAAGTAATTACGGGGTATTCCGAACCGAGTGTGAAAGGTTCAAAAGTTGAAGATAAATTCCAGTTTCAGCGTTTGGGTTATTTTGTGGTTGACCGTGATTCCACATCAGAAAAATTGGTTTTCAACCGAACAGTTCCTTTACGGGACTCTTGGGCGAAATTGACCGAATAATTAACATAATAAACTTCAAATACTTGCTTTTTTAAGGGAAATTGGCAATAATTCCTTCTTTTTAAGATAAATTTATAGATTGAAAATTAACTATTAACCGGTTGTTAACAGCAAAACAGGAGACCGTTGCATACCTTTGATATTATTAACTAATAAAACATAATAGCAATGGCATCAAATACAGGTCAAACACTTATCGCATTATTAACCGGAGCAGCTATTGGAGCTGGATTGGGAATACTTTATGCGCCAGACAAAGGATCAACAACAAGAGAAAAACTTAGCAAAGAAGCTAAAAAAGCTCAGAAAAAGTTGAATAAACAAATTCAAGAAACTAGTCATACACTTAGTGAAAGAGCACAACAAGCCAAATATAGTTTTGAGCAGAAATTGAACGAAACGCTATCTTCTGCAAGCTATAAAGCTGATGATATTTTGTTGGCAATGGAGGATAAGTTGGAAGCATTGCGGAGACAAAACGCAAAACTTCAGATAGATTCCAAAGTTGACAAAGCAAAAGCTACTGCCAAAAAAGTAACAGCATAATATGGCATTCAAAGGCCTAACGGAAAGCCTGCATAAGGTTACAGATAGAATTGAAGATTATAGTTTGAGCACGGTGGAGTATTACAAACTCCGCCTGTTCAAAACTACTATGAAAGGAGCTGTTTCCCTTGTACATTTATTGGTTTATGGCAGCCTATCCCTGTTTGTAATGCTTTTTCTTTCTATTGGCGCTGCATTTTGGCTGGCCACTTTTTTTGAAAATGTGTATGTTGGATTTTTGTTGATTGGTGCTTTCTATGGAATCGTTTTAATCTCCATGTTCATATTCGGAAGAAAGATTATAGAACGAAAAATGCTCTATAAATTCTCAAGCTTGCTATACGATGAGGACGATTTGAACCCAAGGGATCTAGCAGAAAAAGAGTTAGAAGAATACGAACAAACACTCCAGGATGAAGCCGTTCGAAAAGCGAATATTTCAAAATAAGATTTATGAAGCGATATACTACTTTTGAAGAAATTGACCGCGATTTGAAATACCTTCGCTTAAAATCGCAGATTGACTTGGAAGAGGTGAAACTAGGCATTCACGAAAGCAAGGAAACCATTAGCGAAACTTTTTCTCCTTTAAATTTGATAGCAAACACAGTAGGCTCTATTTTAAAAAAGGCATTCGTTTTAAAGGTTGTGGACAAACTAATAGGCATAAAGCCAGTGAAGAAAAAAGACTACGAAGATGAAGATGATTAGCATTTATGAAGATTGCTTATGCTTCGATTGATTGAATAACAAAGCCCTCCCATATATAGGAGGGCTTTGTTATTATATTTATTCTAATTTTAATAATTCAAATCATCCCCTTCTTCAGCCCTTGGCGGAGCTTGGCGTTTCGGCTTCTTTTTGGAGACAATTCCTTTTTCAATATTTTCTTTTTTCATTTGCTCACCAATCTGGTTGCTGGCCACGAAACTCGCTATCATATTGTTCAACATATCACTCCCCGCTTGCGGTGAGTTTGGGAGCAAGATAAGATTGGTATTAGTAGCTTCCCCAATGCTCTGTAAGGTATCATAATGCTGTGTTACCACAATAAGTGCTGATGCTTCCTGTGAATTGATGCCTACATTATTCAAAACATCTACACTTTCTTCCAATCCGCGAGCAATTTCACGACGTTGGTCTGCAATACCTTGACCTTGCAAACGCTTACTTTCTGCTTCCGCACGGGCTTTTGCAACAATCTTTATTCTTTCAGCTTCGGCTTCAAACTCGGCAGCTACTTTTTCGCGTTCTGCTGCGTTAATTCTATTCATCGCGGCTTTTACTTGGATATCGGGATCGATATCGGTTACCAAAGTTTTGATAATATCGTAACCATAGGTGCTCATTGCTTCGTTCAATTCAGCTTTTACGGCAATTGCAACATCGTCTTTTCTTTCAAAAACATCATCTAGTTTCATTTTTGGTACTTCTGCACGCACAACGTCAAAAACATAGGAAGTAATTTGATCGTGGGAATTTTCCAATTTATAAAATGCATCATAAACCTTTTGTTCCAAAACCTGAAACTGTACCGAAATTTTCAAGCGAACAAACACATCATCTTTGGTTTTTGTTTCAACGATTACATCCAATTGCTGGATTTTTAAATTGATACGTCCCGCAATACGATCGATTAAAGGAATTTTTAACTGCAATCCTGAATGTCTTATACTTTGAAACTTCCCAAAGCGTTCTACAATTGCAGCAGTTTGTTGTTTTACAGTAAAAAATCCTGCCAATAGAATAAAAAAGGCAACAATTAGCAGCGGTATAAAAATAAACCCTCCCATAATTTTTAAATATTATTGATTAAACGTTGTGGAAGATACAAAAAATAAAACCTATTTTCACGCCCTTAAAATATCCCCAACTATGAATTTTAAACAACTGATTATTGTTATTTTTTGTCTTTTCTTTTTTCAACAAACCTTTGCCCAGCGCAACTATGAAGGATATAATTTTCTAGGAATTCAAGGCGGAATATCATTTTTCGACATTCAGACAGAAGATTTGGTAACCAAGCAAAAAGAGGGCTTCATCGGTGGGTTTACCACACGTGGCGGTTTCAGAAATGATTTTGATTTAATATATGGAATTAGCTTTCAAAGTGAGGCCGTTGGTGTAGAAGGAAGCAATCCTTTGAGTTTGGACACCCAAGATATTGGATATACCATTCAAGGAGTACAGATTAATTTCATGGGAAGTTATAATATTATCATGAAACATTTGAGTGTTGAACTTGGGCCGGTTTTCAGCATAAATGGAAAAATGAAACTTGACAGAGACGAATATGAAGATTATATTTTAACGGGTTACCAAGAACTAACTGCAAAGGATATTCAGGATATTTCCATATTCAACGTGCGCCTTGCTGCAGGCCTTACCACTGGCTTAGAGCATTTTAGAATAAGCGCTCAGTACCAATATGGCCTTACAAATATGCTTGGCGGATTGAATGGGAATGATTTGGAAAACGATGACTTTAAAGGCAACAGCTCCACAATTATCGTGTCTGGAGTGATTTACTTTTAACCTAGAAAATCAAGCGCTTTTTCAATACGGGAAATGCTTTCTTTTTTCCCTAAAATTGAAAGAATATCAAAAACATCCGGACCCTTCATTTCACCAACCAAGGCCAGTCGTAAGGGCATCATTACTTTCCCAAAACCTATATTTTCTGAAGTAATCCATCCTTTTACCATTTCCGAAAGTTTTTCAGCTGAAAAATCTTCTGAAGAATTTAGTATTGAAACTACTTTTTGAAGCAATTCGGGTGTTTCAGATTTGAATGCTTTTTCGGAAGCTTTTGCATCGTAGGTTTTTGGCGCTTCAAAAAAGAAACTTCCCTGCTCCCATAAATCGCTTACGAATGTTGCACGTTCTTTTAAAAGCGAAACAATTTTTGTCAGGTTGAGACCATCAGATGCACTCAGGGCAGGCTCCGTGGAGAAGTCTTTTTGTTTTAAGAATTTTGAAAATTGAGAAGCTAATATTTCATCATCAACCTCTTGCAAATATTGATGTTGAAACCATTTAGTCTTTTCGGGATCAAATTTTGCCCCTGCCTTGTGAACGCGTTCCAATTCAAAAGCAGAAACCAATTCATCCAAACTGAAAATTTCCTGCTCCGTTCCCGGGTTCCAACCTAAAAAAGCCAACATGTTTACAACAGCCTCGGGTAAATAACCATCTTCTCGATATCCTGAAAATAGATCACCTTCCACAGTTTTCCATTGTAAAGGAAAAACAGGGAACCCCATTTTATCACCATCTCGTTTGCTTAGTTTTCCATTCCCCGTTGGTTTTAAAATCAATGGTAAATGTGCGAATTGCGGTGCATTCCAGCCAAAAGCCTGATACAATAAAACGTGTAAGGCTAAAGATGGCAACCACTCCTCACCACGGATAACGTGCGTAATCTTCATTAAATGATCATCCACAATATTTGCCAAATGGTAGGTTGGCATCCCATCGCTTTTAAATAGAACCTTATCATCCAGAACATTGGTTTCCACCTGCATTCCACCACGAATAATATCGTTTAAATAAAGCGTTTCATCTTCCGGAGATTTAAAACGGATTACATATTCTTCACCATTGGCAATTTTCCGTTGCGTTTCTTCCGCAGAAAAAACCAAGGAATTCTTCAGCTTTAAACGGTTATGCCAATTGTAAATAAAGGTTTTCCCTTTTTCTTCGTGATCTTTTCTATGTGCATCAAGTTCTTCAGCGGTATCGAAGGCGTAGTAAGCATTTCCAGATTCAATTAACGCATCTGCATATTGTCTATAAAGATCTTTCCGTTCGCTTTGGCGATATGGCCCACAGTCTTTTTCTTTCCCAGGACCTTCATCATAAGGAATGTTCAACCAATTTAAAGCTTCAATAATATATGCCTCGGCACCTTCTACATAACGGTTTTGGTCGGTATCCTCAATTCGCAATAGAAAATCACCACCGTGTTTTTTTGCGAATAAATAATTGAACAAAGCGGTACGAACACCACCAATATGTAGAGGCCCTGTGGGACTTGGTGCAAAACGCACCCGAACTTTTTGAGACATAATCTGCATTCTTTTTATGAATGTGCAAAGGTACAATTCTGCATCCGCATTTTAAAGTTATTCCTAATAGCTGTTTTTTTCTTTTTTTGGAGCAATATTTGCGGCGTGTTTAGCACAAAATATTATTGTATTTTAGAAGTTTTGAATATAGGGACGCACAACTATGAGCACTTTCAATATCATCCAGCAAAAACTGGAGGAATTTATTAAGAAATATTACACCAATGAGCTTATTAAAGGAGCTATTCTTTTTTTCGCCATTGGGCTGCTGTATTTGTTAATTACGCTGCTCGTTGAATATTTTCTATGGCTCAACCCAATGGGCAGACGAATCCTTTTTTGGGCCTTTGTTATTGTTGAACTTACTTTGTTTGCTCGGTTTATAGCCTTTCCACTTGCAAAACTTTTTAAACTTCAAAAAGGAATTGATTACGAAGATGCTTCAAAAATAATCGGTAACCATTTTCCACAAGTTAGCGATAAGTTGTTGAATGTTATTCAACTCAACCAAAATCAGAGAGAGAGTGAATTGCTTGTGGCGAGTATTGACCAAAAAGCTACGGAGTTGCAACCAGTTCCCTTCAAAAGTGCTGTAAATTTTAAAAAGAACGCCAAATATTTGAAATATGCTGCCATTCCTGTGCTTGTATTTATACTTTTTAGCGCTTTGGGTGGTATGGATGTTTTTTCCAGTAGCTACAAACGCGTGGTACATTACGACACCGCTTTTGAACCTCCCGCGCCATTTTCTTTTATTGTGATGAACGAAGATTTAAATGCTCTTGAAAGCAAACCTTTCAACTTAAAAATTAGAACCGAAGGCACTGCAATTCCCGAAAATGCGAGCATCAATTATAATGGCGAAACGTACTATTTGCAACAAACTGCGCCGGGTTTTTTTGAATATACTTTTCAGCAGCCCATTGAATCCATTGATTTCAGTTTAAAAGCGAATAAAGTAACTTCTCGGGAATATACGCTGGATGTTGTAAAAACTCCTTCATTGCTAAATTTTGAAATGGTTTTGGATTACCCTACATATACCGGAAAAAGAGATGAAACCTTGAAAAGTACTGGAAATGCTACCATACCCGAAGGAACGAGAGTGAAATGGAATGTAGTAACAAAAAATACAAAGGAAGTTACTTTAAAAACTGCGGATACTTCCTTTTCATTTATTTCTAAAGAAGAAAACTTCAATTTTGAAAGAGGAATTTATAATAAGTTGGATTATGCTATTACCACTTCCAACGAAAAGTTGAAAGATTACGAAAACCTTGCATTTACGTTGAATGTTATAAAAGATCAATTTCCAGAAATTGATGTACAATCAAAGCAGGATAGTACAGATAGCCAGCGGATTTTGTTTTTGGGACAGATTTCCGATGATTACGGGCTTACAAAACTTAGATTGGTCTATTTTCCTGAAGGTGATGAAAAGCGGGCTAAAACCCAAGCTTTGCCACTTAACAAGACCAATTTTGATCAATTCACTTATACTTTTCCAGGAAATCTTATTTTGGACGAAGGAGTTTCCTATGAATATTATTTTGAGGTGTTTGACAATGATGCCCTCCATAATTACAAATCCTCTAAATCCGGAATTTATTCCTTTAGAAAACTAACAAAGAATGAATTGGAGGATGAACAGCTTCAAAACCAGCAAAACGCAATAAAAGGATTGGATAAATCTTTGGAAGAATTAAAGGATAGAAAGCAAACTCTGGAAGAGCTTTCTAGAACACAAAAAGAAAAGAACGAACTTAACTACAACGACAAAAAGAAACTTGAAAACTTCATTCAACGCCAGCAAAAACAAGAAGAAATGATGAAGAATTTTTCAAAGGAAATGAAGGAGGAGCTTGAGAATTTCCAACCAGAAAACAAAGAGCAAGATCCTTTTAAGGAAGATCTTCAAAAACGTTTGGAAGAGAATGAAGAGCAACTAAAAAAGAATGAAAAATTGTTGGACGAACTTGAGAAGCTACAAGATAAAATCCAAAAGGAGGAGCTGACCGAAAAGCTTGAAAAGCTTTCAAAGCAAAACAAAAACCAAGAAAAAAACCTGGAACAGTTATTAGAGTTGACGAAAAGATACTATGTAGAAAAGAAGGCTGAAAAACTCGCTGAGGAGCTTTATGATTTAGGGGAAGAGCAAGAAAAACTTGCTGACGAATCCCAAGAGGAAAATACAAAAGAAGCCCAAGAAGAACTAAACGAAAAGTTTGAAGAGTACAAAAAGCAGATGGACGAACTGCAAAAAGAAAACGATGCCTTAAAAAAACCAATGGATATTCCTGAAGATAAACCAGCGGAACAACAAATAGATGAAGAACAAGAAAAGGCCACTGATAAACTAGAAGAACAAAAACCTAGCGAGGCTGGAAAAAATCAAAAGAAAGCAGGCCAAAAAATGAAACAGATGAGCAAGAGCATGCAAATGCAGATGCAGTCTGGAGATATGGAAACTATTGAAGAGGATGTAAAAATGTTACGTCAGATTGTAGATAATTTGGTTGTTTTTTCGTTTCAACAAGAAGATTTAATGGAGCATTTTAAAAAGATTGAATATGGAAATCCAATTTTTGGAAAGAAATTAAATATTCAAAATGACCTCAAAACAAACTTTGAACATATAGACGATAGCATTTTTGCCTTATCGCTTCGCCAACCTATTATTGGATCAGAAATAAACACCTCTATAACTGAAATTCAATACAACATAGACAAATCATTGGAGCGTTTGGCTCAAAACGAAACAAGGCAAGGCATTGGCAGTCAGCAATATACAATTACCGGAGCGAATGATTTAGCTGTTATGTTGAGTGATATTTTAAGCAATATGCAGATGTCTATGTCGATGTCTATGGGTTCCGGTTCTGGCAAAGGAAAACCAATGCCAGGTTCTGGTGATGGATTTCAATTACCCGATATTATTGAGAAGCAGGAAAGCCTTAGTGAAAAAATGAAAGAGGGCTTGAAAAAAGGAAAGAAGGGAAAAGAAAAGGAAGGTGAAGGAAAGGGTGAAGGCAAAGGAGAGGGAAGTGGTGATGGAAATGGGCAAGATGGCGAGAACGGAAGGGACGGACAAAAAGGAAACGACAAGGGCAGCGATAAAAAAGGAAATGGCGAAAATGAAGATATTAATGGCGAAATCTTTGAAATATACAAGCAACAACAAGAATTGCGAAATCAACTTCAAGATAGATTGAGCAAGGAAGGTTTGAATGGAAATGGTGGTGATTTGTTAAAAAAAATGGAAGGTATAGAACAGCAGTTATTAGATAAAGGCTTTAATCAAAATACGCTTCAGCAAATGCTTAATCTTAAATATGAATTATTAAAACTTGACAAAGCCGATCTTGAACAAGGGCAAGAAAACCGAAGAGAATCACAAACGAATAAAAAGGATTTTCAGAACAACACACAACTTTCCCCAGAAGATATAAAAAAATACTTTAACACTACTGAAATATTGAATCGCGAGGCATTACCTTTGCGCCAAGATTATAAAAACAAAGTTCAGGAATATTTTAAGGAAAGCAATGATTGAGTTTAATTTTGAAACTGATTTTGAAATAAAGAACGCGGTGGAACTTCAAAAATGGATTTCAGAAATCATCATTTCTGAAGGATATGAATTAGGTGAAATACTTTATGTTTTTTGTAATGATGAATATTTATACAAGTTGAATGTTGAATATTTGAGCCACGATACATTAACTGATATAATTAGTTTCGATTACAAGGTTGGTAAACAACTAAACGGCGAAATATATATTTCTGTTGAACGTGTAGCCGAAAATGCTAAAGATTTTAAAACAAATTTTGAAGATGAATTACACCGAGTAATGATCCACGGAATTCTTCACTTTTGTGGCTATAAGGATAAAAGTGATTCTGAAGAGATAGCGATGCGTAAAAAGGAAGACGAATCTTTATATAAGCTTCAAGCCTTTAATTTATAATTTCAAAACTTAATTGTTTTAAAATTAGTTATTTATTGTAATTTTGCACCCCAAAAAAATCAAAAATGTTCCACGTGGAACAATTAATATAATTTATGTTTCCAAAAGAGTATGATGTAATTGTAGTTGGAGCTGGCCACGCAGGTTCTGAAGCGGCGGCGGCGGCGGCGAACATGGGTTCAAAAACTTTGTTGGTTACAATGAACCTACAAACAATTGCACAGATGAGTTGTAATCCGGCAATGGGAGGTATTGCCAAAGGGCAAATAGTCCGTGAGATTGATGCAATAGGCGGGTATAGCGGAATTGTTTCAGACAAAACAGCAATCCAGTTTAAAATGCTTAACAAATCGAAAGGCCCAGCAATGTGGAGCCCAAGAGTTCAAAGTGACCGGATGCGTTTTGCTGAAACTTGGAGATTGATGCTTGAACATACCAAGAATCTTGATTTCTATCAAGAAATGATTTCAGGAATTATTGTTGAAAACGGAAAGATAAGGGGTTTAAGAACTTCACTTGGTTTGGAGATAAAGGGAAAAAGCGTCGTACTTACAAATGGCACTTTTTTAAATGGTTTGATTCATATTGGCGATAAACAATTTGGTGGTGGTCGTGCAGGGGAAAAAGCTTCCACGGGCATAACACAGGATTTAATTGATTTGGGTTTTGAAGCTGGAAGAATGAAAACTGGAACACCCCCAAGGGTTGATGGACGTTCTTTGGATTTTTCTAAAATGATAGAGCAACCTGGTGATGAAATCCCTGAGAAATTCTCTTATTCTGATGAAACCAAGCCTTTAAAAAAACAAAGATCCTGCCATATGAGCTATACCAGCTTGGAAGTTCATGATATTTTGCGTGAAGGATTTGACAGATCGCCAATGTTCAACGGGTCAATAAAAAGTCTTGGACCAAGGTATTGTCCTTCCATTGAAGACAAGATAAACCGTTTTGCAGATAAGGATAGGCACCAGCTTTTCGTTGAACCAGAAGGATGGGACACAGTAGAATATTATATAAATGGATTTTCAACATCTCTGCCAGAGGATATCCAATTTAAAGCACTGCGTCAAGTTGCAGGATTTGAAAATGTAAAATTTTTCCGCCCCGGTTACGCTATTGAATATGATTATTTTCCGCCAACGCAATTGAAACACACTTTAGAGACCAAATTGGTATCAGGACTCTATTTTGCGGGACAGATAAATGGAACAACTGGCTATGAAGAAGCCGCCTCACAAGGTTTAATGGCGGGAATGAACGCACACTTAAAGGTCCATGAAAATGAACCTTTTATTCTTCAACGAAATGAAGCTTATATCGGTGTTTTAATTGATGATCTTATTACAAAAGGAACAGAAGAACCATACCGAATGTTTACATCGCGCGCAGAATACAGAACGTTATTGCGCCAAGACAATGCAGACTTTAGATTGACTCCAAAATCGCATGCTATCGGTTTGGCAGGAGATGTGCGTTTGCGAAAAATGGAACAGAAAAAAGAAAAGTCCGAGGCCTTTGTCACCTTTTTTAAAGAAACCAGTGCAGCGCCGGAAGAAATCAATCCAATATTTCTTGCGCGAGAATCTGCTTTGGTAGATCAAAGCGACAAAATGTTTAAATTCTTTTCTAGACCTGAAGTAACAATGGATGATATGAAGAATATTTCTTCCGTAAAAAATTATATAGAAGAAAACAATTTGAATACTGAAATGATTGAGCAGGCAGAAATTCAGGTTAAGTATTCAGGATATATTGATAAGGAAAAAAATAATGCAGACAAATTGAACAGGCTGGAGGGATTAAAAATCCCTACTTCTTTTGATTATTCAAAATTGAAATCACTTTCCTATGAAGCTCGAGAAAAACTTACAAAAATTAAACCCGCAACCATTTCGCAGGCATCAAGGATAAGTGGTGTTTCTCCAAATGATGTTTCGGTACTTTTAGTATATATGGGGCGGTAACGGCATTGTTTCACGTGGAACACTTTTATAAAATTCATTGCTTATATCTATAAAACCGCTTTAATCAATCAAAATTTCTTTCTTGCAAAATCACGAAAATATATATTTATCAGTAAAGGATTATTTGGTTTCTGGAGAATCGTTTGACTTGGTATATGATGATGATTTAGATTTTCTCAAAACTTTTCCTCAACCCGAGGTTAATGAACTTCCGAGATATTACGAGAGCCAAGACTATATTTCGCACACCGATGAAAAGCGGGGATTGTTTTCCAGCGCATATCAATTTATTAAAAAATGGTCGCTTCAGAAAAAAGCAAATCTCATTTTAGAAATGAATAAGGGTTTAGGATCTTTATTGGATGTTGGAGCTGGAACAGGCGATTTTTTAAAAGTAGCAAAGGATAAAGGTTGGGATGTTTACGGAATGGAACCAAATAAAAATGCATCAAGTTTAGCTTCTGAAAAGGGAATTCAATTAAAATTTTCTTTAAATGAATTTGAAGGAAAACAATTTGACATCGTTACCCTTTGGCATGTTTTGGAGCATATCCCTAATTTAGAGGAAACGATTTTACAATTGTCAAGTTTAGTAAAAACAAACGGCACTTTAATTGTTGCTGTTCCAAATTTCAAAAGTTATGATGCAAATCATTACGGAAAATTTTGGGCTGCATTTGATGTACCTAGGCATCTTTGGCATTTTTCAAAAAAATCTATAGAAAATCTTTTTTCAGAACATTTCAAACTTCAGGAAACAAAGCCTATGATTTTTGATTCGTTTTACGTGAGTCTCCTTTCGGAAAAATATAAAACCGGAAATAAATTTTCATTAAAAGGTATTTGGACCGGACTTGTCTCTAATTTAAAAGCAAAAAACACAAAAGAGTATTCGTCGCACATTTATTGTTTCAAAAAAATATAATAACCCGGTTTTAGGCAGTTTAAGCTGCTCTTCACCAAAAACGGGGGTTTATGCCGTCTTTTGAAAGATTCACCCAGAGAAAAGCTATTAGGCATCAAGAATTCAATAAAAACTATCTATTTAAATTCTTAAAGCATAGAAATTTCTTATATTAGCTCAGGTTTATGAATAAGCCGTGTTAGTTTTATTGAAAGGTCAGTGAAAATGATTTTGGCATTTCCATTTCGTTCAATGTGATAAGAAGCATCTTCCAAAGCCGAATTGATTTCAAAAATATTATTTTGATGAACAAAAGGCGCAAATTTTTGTAGCGAAAAAGTTTCGTCCTTGGTTTCAAAAAACAAAAGTGCTTCAGCGTTATAATTTTTTAAAAGTGCTTGCCTAAAAGCCTCGATACAATAAGATAAAAATTTCTTTTGCGTTTCGCGGCCTTGTGCGGCAAGTTCGTCGCTCCAATCCAATAAATTATTTATCGCGGCTTTGTTACCTTTTGCTCTAAATGCAGTCCGCACCCAACTGATAAACCATTTCTCAAAAACTTCATCTTCGCCGGTTTCTTCCAGCAATTGTAATGCTCGGTTATAATCACCTCGCGATCTTAGGGCGGTTTGGAAAGCCAATGATTCTGTAATTTGATGGTCTTTAATCAAACTATCCGCAATATCTGCTTCAGAAAGCAGCGGAAAAGTTAACTTTTGGCAACGTGAACGTATTGTTGTAATTATTTGCTGCTCTTTTTCGGTCAATAATATCAGCAATGTCTTGTCTGTGGGTTCTTCAACCAATTTCAGGATTTTATTGGCACATTCACCGTTCATATTGTCGGCCATCCAAATAATCATCACTTTATAACCGCCTTCATATGCTTTAAGTGATAATTTTTTAGAAATATTTTCAGCTTCAAATTTGCTAATATTTCCTTGTTTTTTTTCAATGCCGATGCTCTGCAACCATTCAAAAAGTGAACCATAAGGATTGTTCAGAACAAAATCGCGCCACCCTTCGGCATAATTATCCGAAACGGCGTTCTTTTTTACATCATCACTTGTGTTTACTGGATAGACGAAGTGCAAATCTGGATGAACCAATTTGGAAACCTTACTTTTGCAAGCAAGATATTCAGGGCTTCCTTTTTCATATTTGCTGCATAACAATTCAGAAGCATAGGCAATTGCCATAGGCAATAATCCACTACCGTTAACCCCATAAAATATCTGAGCGTGGGGGATACGGCCATTTTCAATAGTTTTTGAAAGGTGCGTTTTTAAATGATTTTGTCCAATTACTTCTGAAAAATCCATTCGCAAATCTAAACAATTTCAAGGGTTTTTTTGATGTCGAAATTTTGAAAGATATTATGGAATTTTGTTGAAACCAGAATTTAATGTACCCAAAACACAGAACCGAATAATTACCAAAAGAAGTATATTTGCACGAATAAATTTTTGAAGATGAAAACAGTAAACAATATAGATTTTAAAGGTAAAAAGGCACTGATTCGTGTAGATTTCAATGTCCCGTTGGATGACAATTTTAATGTAACAGACGATACACGTATTCGTGCTGCCAAACCTACTATTATTAAGATTTTAGAGGACGGTGGAAGTTGCATATTGATGTCCCACTTGGGAAGACCAAAAAATAGAGAAATGGAATTTTCATTGCAAAATATTGTGAAATCGCTGTCTTATGTACTTGGGATACAAGTAAAGTTTGTTGATGACTGTATTGGTCCAAAAGTTACTGAAGCTGTAAAGAATTTGAAATCTGGTGAGATTCTTTTACTTGAAAACCTTCGCTACTATGAAGAAGAAACAAAAGGAGATCGCGACTTTGCGGAAAAATTATCAAAATTTGGGGATTTTTATGTAAATGACGCTTTTGGAACGGCCCATCGCGCACACGCTTCCACTGCGATTATTGCTGACTTTTTTCCTAAAAACAAATGTTTCGGATTACTGCTCGCTTCAGAAGTTGAAAGCGTGAAAAAAGTATTAGAAACCAGTGTAAAGCCTGTAACTGCAATTATTGGCGGGGCAAAGGTTTCTTCAAAAATTACTATTATTGAAAACATACTTGATAAAATTGATCATTTGATTATTGGCGGAGGAATGGCTTTCACATTTATAAAAGCTCAAGGTGGAAAAATAGGAAATTCGCTGGTTGAGGATGACAAACAAGAGCTTGCCCTTGAAATTTTGAAGGAAGCAAAAAAGAAAAACGTTTCCATCCATTTACCCGTTGATGCAGTTATAGCAGATGCTTTTTCAGAGACAGCAAACACAAAGATTGAAGCTGTCAACAATATTCCAGAAGGCTGGATGGGATTGGATGTTGGACCAAAAACAAATGAAATTTTCGCAGAAGTACTTGCTGGTTCCAAAACCATTTTATGGAACGGCCCAGTAGGGGTTTTTGAGATGGAAAAGTTTGCCGAAGGAACAAAAACCTTGGGTCAAAACATAGCCAAGGCCACGCAAAACGGTGCATTTTCATTGGTTGGCGGAGGAGATTCCGTGGCGGCTGTACACAAATTTAATCTGACAGACAAGGTAAGTTATGTCTCTACGGGTGGTGGGGCAATGCTCGAAATGCTTGAAGGAAAAACACTGCCAGGAATAGAGGCACTAATGTAAAAACGTTAAATATCTGTATATTAGTCTTTTGGATTGAAAATTTGCATAATTTCGTAAAATCGTTATTTTTGATAAAATTTTTTAACCGAAAAGACGTTTCAAATCAAAGTGATTGACCACTTTTTTCTTTTAAATAAAGTATTAATCAGGCGAATTTGCCATAATCCCCAAATGCAATAAATAAGCTGATGAAACTAAACAAAATCCTCCCTCTTATGCTGTTGCTGGCCTGTAGCATGAGTTTTGCCCAACAGGGTAAAAAGAATCTCAAAAAATTGAACACTAAAAAAGTTCAAGTGGTTGACTCCATAAAAGTTTCTAAAATTGCTGAAGAATTGCCTTCTACTGTAGTTGCTACAGGCATTAAAGACACAATTATATTCGATTTAAAGGACATGGCTTTGGCCAGAAAAAAAGACAGTCTTTGGTTGAAAGAACTTTATAAATCTGATCTTTTTGAGGATGTTTACAACAGCATTGCAAATCAAGAATTTGAACCGGTTGATTATGATGAACTTCCCACGGAAGTTTTAAAGCAGCGCCTTAAAGAACTTGATGCCCGAACTCCATTTAAAGTTGAATATAATTCTTCTTTAGAAAGTGTAATAAAACATTACCTTAAAAATAGAAGAGGATCCCTAGAGCGTTTGATGGGCTTGAGCGAATATTATTTCCCAATGTTTGAGCAGGAACTTGACAAAAACAATCTTCCTTTGGAATTAAAATATTTAGCGATTGTTGAATCGGCCTTAAATCCACGCGCACAATCAAGAGTTGGCGCCACGGGTCTGTGGCAGTTTATGTACCCTACGGGCAAAATGTTTGGCTTGGACGTGAGTTCCTATGTTGATGAACGTTCAGACCCAATAATGGCTACAGAAGCAGCCTGTAAATACCTGAAAAGCCTTAACAACAGCTTCAACGATTGGGACTTGGCACTTGCTGCCTATAATTCAGGACCAGGAAATGTATCAAAAGCTATTCGTCGTTCAGGGGGAAAAACGAATTATTGGAAACTTCGCGATTATCTTCCGCGTGAAACCGCGGGTTATGTTCCTGCATTTTTGGCCACTATGTATATTTTTGAATATGCACAGGAACACGGTTTTAAAAAGCAGGCCGCGAGAATTCCCTATGTTGCTACAGACACTATTAAAGTAAAACAACAAATAACTTTGGACCAAGTGGCGAAACTTACCAATCTTGACAAAGAAGAATTGGAGTTTTTGAACCCTTCCTATAAACTAGGGATCATTCCTGTTGTTAAGGATGAAAATTATATGCTGCGGCTTCCACTTACTGCCGTTGGTGCTTTTGTAAACAACGAGGAAGCTATATACACATTTGTTCAAGAAGAGCAGGAAGAGGCTGAAAAACCAGTGCCTGAGTTATTTGAACAACCTGAAAAAATACGCTATCGTGTAAAAAGTGGGGATTACTTGGGTAGAATTGCCGAACGATATGGCGTGGGCATAAGCCAAATAAAAAGCTGGAATGGTATGCGTAGCAATACCGTTAGAGTAGGTCAAAATTTAATTATCTACCCTAAAAAGAGTACGCAGGATATAGCAAGCAATTCACCCTCCCAAACTAGTTCCTCAGAAAAAACATATACAGTGCGCAATGGGGATTCTTTATGGAGCATTTCACAAAAATTTCCTGGAGTTTCGGTACAGAATATCAAAAAATGGAACGATATTAGTGGTACAAACTTAAAGCCCGGAACTAAACTTAAAATTTATAAGGGATAGTTCCGTAAAACATCCTTTTAATGAGACCCATTTACTTTGTATTGTTTTCGCTGTTTTTTGCATTCACTTCTTGCAATGATGGTGCAAAAAGAGATAAGACCCTTCTTCCAGATTCCGTAGGAAATATCAACGCCCTCCAAATTGTAATACCAAACGATTTATGGAATGGTATTGTTGGTGAAGCAATTCGAAATAATTTTGCTGCACCCGTAGATGGTCTTCCACAAGACGAGCCGCTTTTTTCAATGAACCAAATGCCACCAGATGCTTTTACTGGATTTGCAAGAAGCAATAGGCTTTTTTTGTATGTGGTTCTTAGCGAGGAGGATAAAGTGACCGTTGCCAAAGACGAATATGCAAAACCACAGGCCGGAGCAGTTATAAAGGCTACTTCCGAAGAAAAGCTTGTAGAATTAATAGACAAAAATGCTGCTAAAATAATTGAATCTTTTCACGCTTCCGAAATTAAGGAAAGACAGCGCAGAACAGCTATTTCATTGATGAAAAACGACTCCTTAAAGAAGGTTATGGGCGTTAGTATGCAAATTCCAAGCGCGTATAGAATTGCAAAAGCCACAGACAGTTTCTTTTGGATGCGAAAAGATTTAAAAGATGGAACTACCAATATCTTGGTATATGAAGTTCCTTTAACTATGATTGAAAACGACAGTACCGCAGTTGGTGATATTATTAAAATCCGCGATTCCATTGGAAGTAAATTGCTACCGGTTGAAGATGAAGGTCAGTTTATTACTGAAAATGCCTATGCTCCGTATATTTTCAAAACTGAAATAGACAATAGGTTTGCATATAAAACCAAAGGTACTTGGGAAGTAAAAGACGCATGGATGGGAGGACCTTTTATAAATTTTGCAATTAGGGATGAAAAAAACAATCGCTATTTAATTATAGAAGGTTTCACCTATGCTCCTAGTGCGGCAAAAAGAGATCTACAATTTGAGTTGGAGTCTATATTGAATACCGCCAAGCTGGAATAATAAATAACTTTTATTGTGTGTTTAAAAAAGCTGCAAGGATTAAAAATCAATAAAAAAGAGCCTTTCGATTTTAAATCGAAAGGCTCTTTTTTTTAAAGTTAAAACGGAAACTATTTGTTTTCGTCAATTTTTTTATCGGTAGTATCATCTTTGGAAGCATTCTTAAATTCCTTAAGGCCACTACCCAAACCGCGCATAAGCTCTGGAATTTTCTTTCCGCCAAAAAGAAGTAGTACTATTACTACAATCAATATAATCTGCCAAGGGCCAACTACACCTAAGGGAATAAATAATGCGTTCATGGTTTCTAATTTTAATTATACAAAGGTAACAAGAAATGTTTAGATACAACGTTTTGAGAGTAACTTTAGCGTGTATGGCTATAGTTTATTTTATATTTGTAAAAAGTAATTGCGCAGTATGACAAATAAAGAAAAAGGTGCCAAACGGTTTAAAAGGAAGTTATTGCACAAATACCGATTGGTAATTCTTAACGAAGAGACCTTTGAAGAACGTTTTTCATTTAAGCTTAATAGATTGAATGTATTCGTTTTCAGTACACTTTTTGCGTTGTTTCTTATTTTGGCAACTACCTTTATTATTGCCTTTACGCCGCTTCGCGAATATATTCCCGGGTACTCATCTACAACTCTAAAAAAGAAAGCCACACAGCTGGCATATCAAACAGATTCGCTACAAAAGATTCTCGATGTAAATGAGCAATACCTCATTTCAATTAAAAAAGTTCTTACAGGCGATTTAAAAACGGTAGAATTTAACAAAGATTCTATAATTGAAGTAGCCAAAACGGATCCATCAGTTTTAATTAGAACCTCCAGAAAAGATTCACTTTTACGGCAAGAAGTGGCAAAAGAAGATAGATACAACCCACTTATTGCGCCTCAAGTACAGGAGTATGCCTTATTCGCGCCTATAAAGGGATCCATTTCCGAGCCTTACGATTCCAAAACAAAACACTATGCCGTAGATATTGTTACAGTGAAAGATTCACCAGTTAAGGCAGTCGCAGATGGCACAGTTATTTTTGCTGAATGGACGGCTGCTACGGGCTATGTGATTATTCTAAAACACAATAATAACCTAATTTCTGTCTATAAGCACAATGCAATGCTAACCAAGGAACAGGGCGAAATCGTAAAAGCAGGTGAAGTAATCGCAACCGTTGGAAATACTGGTGAATTAACAACTGGGCCACACCTTCATTTTGAACTTTGGCGCGATGGGTATCCCATCAACCCTACTAGTTTTATAGACTTTGACTGATAACCTATGTCCTTAAAATCCTTCGGCGCAAAAATATTTGCCAAAATCGTAGTAAACCGAATCCAGAAATGGGCGTCCAAGCCTGTTGAAACGCAACAAAAAGTTTTTGAAACATTAATTTCTGTAGCAAGGAACACAGCCTTCGGAAAAGATCATGGTTTTGAGGACATCAGTTCATTTGAAGATTTTGCAACACAAGTTCCTGTTAGAGATTACGAAGAATTAAAACCCTATGTGGAACGCGTGGTATTGGGGGAAGAAAACGTATTATGGCCTGGAAAACCAAGCTACTTTGCCAAAACTTCGGGCACAACATCAGGTGCTAAATATATTCCACTTACCAAAGAATCTATGCCACATCACATTGAAGCGGCGCGGAACGCAATTTTATGTTATATAAACGAAACGGGAAAAGCAGATTTTGTAGACGGAAAAATGATTTTTCTTCAGGGAAGTCCAGAAATGCAGGAAAAGAATGGCATTAAAGTAGGCAGACTTTCGGGAATTGTTGCTCATTATGTTCCTGCATACCTTCAAAAAAACCGCTTGCCGAGTTGGGAAACAAACTGTATCGATGATTGGGAAACTAAAGTGGACGCCATTGTTGGGGAAACCAAAGACGAAAACATGACTGTTATCAGTGGCATTCCGTCTTGGGTACAAATGTATTTTGAAAAGCTTCAGAATAATACAGGAAAGAAGGTGGGCGATCTATTCAAGAACTTCAACCTCTTCATATACGGCGGTGTAAATTTTGAACCTTATCGCGCTAAATTTGAAAACTTAATTGGAAGAAAAGTTGACAGCATCGAACTTTTTCCAGCCAGTGAAGGCTTTTTTGCCTTTCAGGACAACCAGAAAGAAAAAGGAATGTTGCTGCTTTTGAATTCAGGAATCTTTTATGAATTTATAGAAGCAACCACTTTTTTTGATGAAAACCCAAAGCGATTGACTATTGGTGAAGTGAAAACCGATGTTAATTATGTAATGATAATATCAACAAATGCAGGGCTTTGGGCTTATAATCTGGGAGACACCGTGCAGTTTACCTCAATAAAACCATATCGGGTTATTGTTTCGGGAAGAATCAAGCATTTTATATCTGCTTTTGGCGAACATGTTATTGGAAAAGAAGTAGAAGAAGCGATGAATAAGTCTATTTCAAAGTTCAATTTTTCAATTACTGAATTCACGGTTGCTCCACAGATTACTCCTTCTCAAGAAAAGTTGCCCTATCACGAATGGCTTGTAGAATTTGATACTCAGCCAGAAAACCTTCAGCAAGTTGCTGAATTCCTCGATGCAGAAATGCAGAAACAAAATTCCTATTATTTTGATTTAATTGAAGGAAAAGTGCTCCAACCATTAAAAATCACTTCGCTTAAAAGAGACAGTTTTCAGCATTACATGAAATCACAAGGCAAACTTGGTGGACAAAATAAAGTGCCGCGCCTCTCCAACGACCGCAAAATTGCTGACGCGCTTCTTCAAATTCAACCCCAAAATTAGTGTTATCTTTGCACCCAATGAATAAATTGAAATCACATACAAGAACACGTGCACAGGAAAGTACCGGCGCCATAGAAAAACTATACATCACTATGCGCCATCTCTTTAACCGTGGATTTTACAAGCCTATGGGCATTTCTGGTGAATCACTTCGGGAATCATTGTTAACACTTCGCCCAGAGATTTATGGCTCTATAACGGAAGACAAAATTGAGCTTCAGGGCTTGCTTTACGTTATGGACCGTTTGCCAGATGGTATAGAAGAATGTAGGTATATAAACTTAACCAGTGATGAAGGTTATAAAAACTCACATTTTGATCCAATTATTCCCTTAAAACGGCGAAGAAACTGTTATAGAATAGATTCGGAACAGATGAATATTGAAATCACCCGTGGCCGCTCTGAAATCTATGATATCCTTACGCATTTGACGTTTCTATTTATCGAGTCGCATAAGATTATGAAACAAGTTCTCATTAACGAGAACGGCGAAGTAATCCGTGATTGGAAAAAGCTGGAACAGGCAGTAATGAAAAAGAGCAAACTTACACAGGAAGAAAAAGAAGTAGCACTTACCCACACTGCAAATTTCCTTGGAAGAACCTTTGAGGAGGTAAAAAACGTGTACCCCTATTTTGCGACAGAGAATAATGAAAATAGATTTTTCAATATTATCTATTATCTCGGAAAATTAGCCATTGAGGAAGTTATCGAAAACAACAAACGAATCATTACTTTTAGTCCCGTTCTTAGGGAGCGTTTGGGGCACCACATTCACGGCGAGCAATGGGCATACCATATAAAGCAGACTTTGCAGAGAAAAGGACTGATGAAACGTCCTATACACATTATAAGTGCCAATATGCATAGCGTAATGAACAGTTTATATGCTTTAAAGGCATTGCCTGCCGAATTTTCAAAGAAAAAACCAATGGAGGTTTTTGAGGCATTGAGCAGCCCAACCAATAAGAAATTACGCGAAAAAGTGACCAAAACCGCTTTGGCTGAAGGGATGATTTTTATTGAAGACCAAAGCGGAACAAACATAGACATTCAAATTATAGATACCGCTGAAATAAAGAAAAGCCCATATATTATTGGGTTGAATTCATTGGAAGATTCCAAAAAACCAGTAATTGTGGTGATGGATTACGCATTTGGAGAGCAAGCCTATGAAACCATGGACGAGCTACTGAAACCTTTTGTGGATGCCGAAAAAAACCGACATTTCTTGAATGTAGATTCCATTTCTATTATGGGAAAAGCTGGTATTCTTGAAGGTGGCAAAGGCGACATAATGATCCCATCTGCTCACGTTTTTGAAGGTACTGCGGACAACTATCCCTTCAAAAATCAAATGGACAAATCGCTGTTTAAGGATGATGATGTGAAAGTTTGTACCGGAACGATGATTTCAGTATTGGGTACTTCCCTTCAAAACAGGGATGTGCTAAAGTTTTTCCACAATTCCACGTGGAATGTAATTGGCCTTGAAATGGAAGGTGCACATTATCAAAAAGCGATACAGGCTGCCTCCAAGATTCGCCGAAGTATTAGCCCGAAAGTAAAGATTCGATATGCTTATTACGCATCAGACAATCCATTGGAAACCGGAAGCACTTTGGCTTCGGGCGGCTTGGGCACGACAGGTGTAAAACCTACCTATTTGATTACCGAAAAGATGTTAAAACAGATTTTAGACACTTCTAAAAATTAATTTTGAAAAACAATAAAGTACTGATTACCGGAGGCGCAGGATTTATAGGTTCCAATTATGTGGAATATGTCCTTAAAAACTCAAACGATGAAATTTTCGTTCTGGACAAGCTAACCTATGCCGGAAATTTGAAAAATTTGGAAAACGTTTCAGATAAAATCACCTTCATAAAAGGGGATATTTGTGACATGGAAATGGTTCAAAAACTATTTGCAGAACATCAATTTCAAAAAGTAGTCCACTTTGCCGCGGAAAGCCATGTGGACAATTCTATTTCGGGACCTTCGGAGTTTATTCAAACAAACATTGTGGGAACTTTCAATCTGCTTCAAAGTGCCTATAAAACCTGGATGAGCGGTCCCAATGATATAAAGGAAGACTTTGAAAATGCACGTTTTCTACATATTTCTACTGATGAGGTTTATGGAACGTTAGGTGAAACGGGACTTTTTACGGAAGAAACTTCCTATGCTCCAAACAGTCCCTACAGTGCTTCAAAGGCTTCGTCAGATTTTATTGTGCGCAGTTATTTTCATACCTATGGTTTGCCTGTTGTAACAACTAACTGTTCCAACAATTACGGCCCGAATCAGCATAAGGAAAAATTGATACCAACCATTATTCGAAAAGCAATTTCAGGCGAACCCATTCCAATTTATGGCGATGGAAAGAACGTTCGAGATTGGCTTTACGTTATGGACCATTGTAGCGGAATTTATTTAGCTTTGGAAAAAGGAAAGCTGGGCGAAACCTACAATATTGGCGGTCGCAACGAACGCGAAAATCTTTATATTGCGAATGTTATTTGTGAATTGCTGGATGAAATGCTTCCGAAGAACGCTTCCCATAAAGAGCAAATTACTTTTGTAAAAGACCGTCCAGGCCACGATTTTAGATATGCCATAGACGCTTCAAAAATAGAAAATGAACTGGGCTGGAAAGCAAAGGAGAATTTTGAAACAGGTATTCAGAAAACGATTGCTTGGTATTTAGTAAATAAGGATAGATTATGAAGGGAATCATTTTAGCAGGAGGCTCTGGCACACGGTTGCACCCCATCACTTTGGCGGTGAGCAAACAATTGATGCCAGTATATGACAAACCGATGATTTATTACCCGCTATCAACACTTATGATCGCTGGTATTCGGGATATTTTGATTATTTCCACACCACAGGATCTTCCGCTTTTTAAACAACTTTTGGGTGATGGAAAAAGGCTTGGTTGCAACTTTCAATATGCAGAACAGGCAAATCCAAATGGCCTTGCCGAAGCTTTCATTATTGGAAAAGATTTTATCGGAAATGATAAGGTTGCATTGATTCTTGGCGATAATATTTTTTACGGCTCTGGATTGAAAGAATTGTTACAATCCAACAACAACCCTGATGGTGGGGTTATTTACGCATATCACGTTTTAGACCCCGAAAGATATGGTGTTGTGGAATTTGATAAAGATGGAAAAGCACTATCAATAGAGGAAAAACCAAAAAACCCAAAATCAAATTATGCCGTTCCGGGAATTTATTTTTACGATAATAGCGTTGTAGAAATTGCCGCAAATATAAAACCCAGCGCCCGCGGTGAACTTGAAATAACCGATGTCAATAATGTATATCTAAAACAAGGAAAACTCAATGTGAGCATCCTTGACAAAGGCACGGCTTGGCTGGATACGGGGACATTTGCTTCACTAATGCAAGCTGCACAATTTGTAGAAGTTATTGAGGAAAGACAGGGCTTAAAAATTGGTGCCATTGAGGAAGCTGCTTATGAAATGGGCTATATTTCAAAAGAACAATTAATAGCTTTGGCTGAACCTTTACTGAAAAGCGGCTACGGAAAACATTTACTTCAACTAGATTAGATTTGGAACTACAAAAAACGCCTTTAAAAGATTGCTTTATTTTAAAACCGAACGTTTTTAGGGACGAACGCGGACTTTTTTATGAAACCTATAATCAAAAAGTTTTTGAAAAAACCACTGGTCTAAAAGTTGATTTTGTGCAGGACAACCAATCCGTTTCAACAAAAGGAGTTTTGCGCGGCCTCCATTTTCAAAATGGTGAAATGGCACAGGCTAAGTTGGTTCGTGTTGTAAAAGGAAGTGTTTTAGATATTGTGGTTGATGTTCGCAAGGATTCCGGAACTTTTGGAAAATCTTTTTCAATAATTCTTGATGATGTGGAACACTTACAATTATTTGTGCCACGTGGTTTTGCACACGGATTTATAACACTTTCAGAAAAATCTATTTTTTCGTATAAGTGTGATAACTATTACGATAAAGCTTCAGAAAGTGGAATCATCTATAATGACGCAACCTTAGCGTTGGATTGGCATCTTCCGAAGGAAGAATTCATTATTTCAGAAAAAGATTTGGAACTTCCCAGTTTTGAGGAAGCGGTTTCATGAAAAAAATATTGGTAACAGGCGCAAACGGACAATTGGGAAGATGCATACAAGATGCTGCTGCCGATTTTCCTGACCTTGAGTTTGTTTTTGTTTCAAAAGAAACGCTTGATATTGAAAATACTGCTTTACTAAAAGATTTCTTCAGGGAAAAAAAATTTTCACATTGTATAAATACCGCTGCATACACAAATGTTGAAAATGCCGAAAGAGAACCTGAAAAAGCTTTTGCAATCAATGCCGAAGCGGTGAAAAATTTAGCAACTGTTTGTAAAGAACATGATGTTGTTCTACTTCATATTTCAACAGATTATGTTTTTGACGGAAAAAAGGGATCACCCTATTTAGAACCCGATCTTACCAATCCTATCAATGTTTATGGGGATTCAAAGCTGAAGGGAGAACAGTTCATTCAAGAAATCTGCGATAAATTCTTCATTCTTCGAACTTCTTGGCTTTATTCGCAATACGGGCATAATTTCCTAAAAACCATTTTGAAATATGCCGAAGAAGGAAAACCGCTTACAATTACAACGGAGCAAACTGGAACTCCCACGAACGCCAATGATTTGGCGAAAGCACTCTTGCATGTAGTTGCACAAGATTCAACAGATTACGGCGTTTATCATTATAGTAACAGTGGACAAACCACTTGGTTTGGCTTTGCGGAGGAGATACTCCGGCAGGCAAAAAAATTAAAAGAAGCAAATCTTGCAAAAACCAACCATTACCGTACTTTTGCCGCACGGCCGGAGTACAGTGTTTTGGACAATACAAATGCACAGAATAAGTTGAAATTAAAATATATAGATTGGCAGGAAAGCCTTCAATCTGTTTTAAAAGAATACAGTCATTAATTTATAATATTAGTTTTATGGCACAGCAAAATTCATCGGAAGAGATTGATTTGGGGTATTTGTTAGGAAAATTTAATGATTTTTCTAAAAACTTGGTAAGAAGTCTCTTCTTAGTTTTTGATTTCTTCAAAAAATATTTAATCGTAGTTATAGTCCTTGTAATTGTTGGATTTGGTATTGGACTTTATAAAGATATGAACGAGGTTAAATCATATAATAATGAGTTGATTGTAATTCCAAATTTTGGTAGTGTCGATTATTTATATGATAAAGTAGAGGCATTGAACTCAAAAATAGCTTCTAAGGATAGTATATATCTGAAAAAGGTTTTAGACACAAATTTCTCGAAACTCAAACTCATTGAGATTGAGCCAATTGTAGATCTTTATAATTTTATTTCAGAATCCCGTCAATATGTAGACATTTTAAAAATCATTTCTCAGAATCAGGATTTTTCGGAATATGTGGAAAATATGGCTACAAGCAAATATTATAAATATCATAGGATGAATATTTCCATTAAAGGAAAGAGTTCTAGCGATAAAATAATAATGGATCTTTTAAAATATTTTAATGACAATGAGCATTTTCAGCAATATCAAAACATATACAAAACAACGAAGGATTACGAGGTAGAGGAAAATTATATTATGATTGCGCAACTGGATTCACTTATTAAAGCAAATTATACTTTTCAGAATAAAAATTCTTCAGTTTCTGTTAACACTATTGCTGATCAATATAACTTAATTGATAAGAAAAAGCAATTGGTTGCTAATTTAAGAGCTCTCAAAATGGAACAAAGCGACTATATTTCACCAATTAAAAGTGTCAATGTAAACTATAATATGGAACCTGAAAAAATAATTGACATATCAAATAAAATAAAATATCCTCTCTTATTGGTCTTTTTGTTCTCTTTAATATTTTTTGTTCTTTATATTTTCAAAAGTTTGAAAAGATATTCTAATGAAGAATAAGTTCTTGAAATCGAAAAACTTTTGTGACTCTTCAAAAAAATCAAATGTCTAAAACGAATTTAATAGTATTTGGCACTCGCCCCGAAGCCATAAAAATGGCACCCTTGGTCCAGAAATTTTTAAAGAACAAAAATTTTAACACTAAAGTTTGTGTTACCGCCCAGCATCGTGAAATGCTTGATCAAGTTCTTGATTTTTTCGAAATTACCCCTGATTTTGATCTCGACTTGATGCGGCCAAACCAAAATCTTTTCTCATTAACAGCCACCATAATCGAAAATATGAAACCCGTTCTGGACGAAGTTAAACCAGATTATGTTTATGTTCATGGCGATACCACAACTTCTATGGCTGTTGGGATCGCAGCCTTCTATAGTGGTGCAAAAATATGTCACGTGGAAGCAGGTTTACGCACTTTTGACAGACAATATCCTTTCCCCGAAGAATTTAACCGTCAACTCACTGGAAAAATTGCCGACTATCATTTTTCACCTACAGAGCTTTCCAAGAAAAATCTTCTGGCTGAAAACACAAAGTCAGAAAGCATTTTGGTTACGGGAAACACCGTAATCGATGCCCTTCTCTACGGAATTGAAAAAGTGAATGCTGAAAATTTTAAGGACGAAGAAATTGAGGCTTTAAAAACTCTTTTGGATTTTCAAAAGAGAATTATACTTGTAACGGGCCATAGACGGGAAAATCATGGGGATGGACTTATAAATATATGCGCTGCTTTAAAAACGATAGCAGAGAAAAATCCAGATGTACAGATAATTTACCCTGTTCATTTAAATCCAAATGTAGTAGGTCCTGTAAATGAGTTACTTAGTGGAGTTGAAAATATCCATCTCGTATCGCCCTTGGCCTATCCAGCGTTTATATGGTTGATGGAAAAATCATACCTCATCATTACGGATAGTGGGGGAATACAAGAGGAAGCTCCTAGTTTGGGAAAACCAGTATTAGTGACTCGAACAACAACCGAACGTCCAGAAGCAGTGGATGAAGGTACAGTACTTTTGGTGGGAACAGATAGAGCTAAAATTGTAGCTGAAACCGAAAAACTTTTAAATAATACAGAATACTATAACGCGATGAGTTTGTTGCACAATCCTTATGGGGATGGAAAAACATCAGAACGAATCGTAAATTTCATTGAACAATTATAACATGGAAAATAAACCCACAGTGGTAATGATGGGGCTTGGCTATATTGGCCTTCCCACTGCAGCACTGATAGCGAGTAAAGGATTAAACGTTACAGGTGTAGATATTTCACAACGTGTAGTAAATACCATAAATGAAGGCAAAATACACATTGTGGAGCCCGACCTTGATGGACTTGTTCACCATGTGGTGAAACAGGGTTGTCTTAAGGCCTCAACAAAGCCCGTAGCGGCAGATGTTTATTTGATTGCTGTCCCAACACCTTTTAAAGGAAATCACGTGCCCGACCTCTCTTATGTTGAAAGTGCGGTTAAAAATATTATTCCCACACTTCAAAAAGGTGCTTTAGTTATTTTGGAATCCACGAGCCCTGTTGGAACAACCCATAAAGTTCAAGAACTGATTTTTGAGGAACGTCCAGATTTAAAAGGTGAAATTTTTATTGCCTATTGTCCAGAACGTGTTTTACCTGGAAACGTAATTTACGAATTGGAACAAAACGATCGTGCAATTGGTGGAATTGATGAAGCTTCTACAGAAAAAGCCGTTGGTTTTTACAAACATTTTGTAAAAGGAGAACTGCACAAAACCAATTCGCAAACTGCAGAAATGTGCAAGCTTGTTGAAAACTCTTCACGTGACGTACAAATAGCATTCGCAAATGAACTTTCAATGATTTGCGATAAAGCCAATATAAACGTGTGGGAATTGATACGTTTGGCAAACAAGCATCCCCGCGTAAACATTCTGCAACCTGGAACGGGAGTTGGCGGACATTGCATTGCTGTTGATCCGTGGTTTATAGTTTCTGAGTTCCCTGAAGAATCAAAAATTATTCGTTCGGCACGGGAAATAAACAATTACAAGACCGAGTGGGCCATTGAAAAAATTAAAAACGAGGCACTTCAGTTTAAAATTGATAAAGGAAGAGACGCCGTAATTGCTTGTATGGGACTAGCATTTAAACCAAATATTGATGATTTAAGGGAGTCTCCCGCGCTTCATGTTGCACAACAGTTGAAAACAAATGGATTTAAGGTCTTGTTTGTAGAGCCAAACCTAAAATCTCACAGTAAATTCAATTTAACTTCAACAACAGAAGCTAAGGAAACTTGCGACATTATGGTGTTTTTGGTGGCTCATAAGGAGTTTAAAGGGCTAGTAATACCGCTGCAGGCTCAAGTTGTGGATTTTTGTGGAATATTAAATAGCTAGAAATTTTTTAAAAGAAAACTACAATGAAAATACTATTTGTAAACCCACATCTTAAAATGGGAGGAATTGCAAATTCATTGTACAATCTGCTTATAGAGCTTCAAAAGAATAATCAGTTCACAATAGAACTGGTCTGCTTTAATCCATATTTTGGCGAAAAATTTGGTAATCTAAACTCTAAAATAAAAGTTCATTCCCCATTTTTTCTGAAATGTTTATACATCAATTTTAAAGAGGCGAAAAAACACCTTCCGTGGAATCATTTAGCGGCATACGCTGTTATTAAGCCGACTTCAAAAATCTTGGGCGATAAAGTTTCACGAAAACTAACAATGCGATTTCTGTATGGCAATTGGAATAATAAAACCAATTACGATACTGCAATTTCATTTTCGAACGACATTCCAAAAAACAATGCCGAGATGGGGACAAATGATTTTGTTCAAATTTCTGTAACGGCAAAACAGAAGATAGCTTGGATTCACAATGACCTTGATAAATTGGGCTTTACCAGCGCATATATTTTGAAACGCTACCACAATTTTGATAAAGTGGTTTCGGTTTCAAAAAGCTGTAAGAATGATTTTGATAGGCTGGCGCCAGCGTTTTCAGAGAAATCGTTTTTGGTTCATAATTATATCGACCCAAAGATTATATTTGAAAAAGCACGTGGCTCAAATCCTTATTCAGAAAATAAAAGCGATATCATTTTTGTTACTGTTGCACGAGTTGAAAACAATCAAAAACGGATTGATAGAATTTTAAAAGTTGCAAAAGAACTCAAAGAAAAGAAGCATTCTTTTAAGTGGTATATTATTGGCGATGGCCCCGATTTGGAGTCGCTAAAAGCGCAGGCCAAAGCGTTCGGCTTAAAAAATTATTTGGTGTTTGAAGGTTTTCAACAAAACCCGTATCCATATATAAAATATGCAGATTATTTTGTACTGTCTTCTGCTTATGAAGCCCAAGGAATGGTTTTAAGTGAAGCAATTATGCTCAATACACCTGTTATAACTACAGATTTTCCAGCCGCCAAAGAATTTGTAAAAGAAAATATAAACGGGAAAATTGTGGCCAATAGCACAAAAGCATTATTAACTGGAGTAGAAGCTTTTTTACAAAACCCAGAAATTATGGTTACGCTAAGAAAACAAATTGAAAGCCAACCTGGTATAACCACGAACGATAGCATTGAAGAATTTATAACAATGCTAAACACTTAAAAACACAGATGAACCCAATAAGAGGCAGCGTAATAAAAGGGGTAAAATGGACCACCTTGGGCACTATGGGTGTTGCAATATGCTCTCTTTTAAGATTGTCGATCCTAGCTCGATTTCTTGATAAAACAGATTTTGGATTGATGGCACTAACCCTTTTTATTTTGGGCATTATCAATCTTTTTATGGATATGGGATTGACTTCTGCCATATTTCACAAACAGAACATTTCCAAAAACGAATATTCAAGTCTTTATTGGATTAATTTAATTTTTGGAGTTTTAGTCTTTGGAATTATCTTTTTTGTTTCGCCATTTATTGCATCATTTTACAACGAACCATTATTGGCCGATCTCATAATAATAATGGCTTTGGCTGTTTTGGCGGCGGCTCTTGGCGGCCAATTTAAAACCATTGAACACAAAAAGCTCAACTTTAAAATAATAGCCATTGTTGAATTAACTTGCGCCATTCTTTCTCTTGGAATAGCAGTTATTCTTGCAATTTATGGATTTGGTATTTACGCATTAATATTTTCTGCGCTGTTTCAATACGCGGTTCCCAATCTATTTTTTTGGCTTAGGGGCGTGTTTTTAAATCCGGTGCGGTTTCATTTTAAATTAAGTGAAGCCATGCCTTTTTTAAAGATTGGCATCTATGAAGTGGGAAGCCAATTTGTCAATTATTTTAATCGAGATCTGGATATTATTGTTATTGGAAAACTATTTAGTACAGAGCTATTAGGAGGCTATAGCTTAGCAAAACAACTGGTCTATAAACCTGCCCAGATCATCAATCCTATAATTACAAAAATTGCAAATCCGTTGTTGGCAAAATTTCAGACAGATATAACGGTGCTTAAAAGAAACTATCTGAAGCTAATAAACATTATATCATCATTAAACTTTTTTGTATACTTGGGAATCATAATTTTTGCGCCATTAATTGTTTCAGTATTGTATGGACCAAAATATGAAAGCATCGTAGTGTTGGTAAGAATCTTGTCACTTTATATGTATATTCGAAGTTTGGGCAACCCCATTGGAAGCTTGGTAATAGCAACTGGAAGAACTAATCTATCGTTCTATTGGAATTTGTTCTCTATGGCTATAATGGCAATATTTGTGTTTTTGGGGAGCATGATTTCCATACAGGCGGTTGCTTGGGCGGTTACCATAGGGTTTTTGTTTTTATTTATACCCAATTGGTGGTTGTTAGTGTATAAAATGACTGGTGCGAGCTTGGGAGAATTTGTAAAATCAATTATTCCAAGTCTCTATATTAATGAAATAAAGGACTTCCTTACGAAACAGAAAATTAAAAGTGAGCAGTGATAAGGGAAGAAAAACTTAATTTGGACGTTTGTTTTGGTAATGTGAGAGTGATTTAGTAAGTTAGATAAGAAACTTCCAATTGAAGTTTCGATTATCTTTTCATAGTTTTCATAATTATTTAAAAGATATTCAAAAGCATATTATATATAAATCTTTTTATGACACCAATCTTAAACATCCTTTCCATGAAAAATATGTTATATTGTGTAAAGATCAATGTATTATTAGCAATTATAATGCTAAGTTTCAATGTGTTTGGGCAATGTCCTCCAGATGATTTTCCAAATAACTATGTTCATTTAATGACACAAGAAGATGTGGATAATTTTATCATAGATTATCCCAATTGCACTGAGCTGAATGTTCTATTTATTGGCGATATCATCCCAAGTGATATCACAAATTTGAACGGATTGATAAATTTAGAAAATATTGGGGCGTTTCAGTTAAACAATGTCCATGTTACTAATTTACAAGGCTTGAATAATTTAAATTCTGCGGGTTCTTTTATGATTGTTGCTCTTCCGAATTTATTAAGTCTGGAGGGACTTGATAGTCTAACTGAAGTTGAAATACAGTTTTATATAGAAAATTGTGACTTACTTCCAAACTTGAACGGTTTAGAAAGTCTAACCTCTATTTCTGAAGGAAGTTACTTTTTTATTTATAATAACATCAATCTCAATGACATTTCTGGCTTAGACTGTTATTTTTTCAGTGAGGAATTTAGGAATGGTGCCGGAACATATCAAATACAATCCAGCTTATATCCATCAATATTCCAGAATTGTGGAATTGTTTTATCCGACGAGGCTTTTACTTATTCTGATATCCGTATTTATCCCAATCCAGTGGAGACTACCATTCATATTGATAGTAACCAACAGATTGAAGAAGTTAAAATTTTTGACATGTTTGGAAGATTAGTCAAACATAAGATCTCAGATTTTGAAAGCTTTGACCTATCTGATTTGGTCTCGGGCGGTTATATAATGCGACTCCAATTAGCTTCCAATAGAATTTTAAATCATAAATTGGTCGTCAGATAGATCTTCAATGTGAATACCTAGAAAAATGCAAAAGCTTCTGATTTTCAAATTTCTTTTAATTGTATTTATTCTTTTATGCAATTGTGGAAGTAAAATAAATGAAGATGACAATCGAACTGCTGTCGTTGGTAATCACGATTTGAGCTTACCACAATGGGGTCCATACACCAAAAAATATGTGGGTATTTCCCATATTCCAAATATGGAACAAGGACTTCGTTTTGATCTTGCTGTTTTTCCTTCCTTTTACAATAAAGCTATTGCGCCACCCGATGTTTTAAAAACATCAAATTTTCACCCTTGGGAAGCGTCTCCCAATCTTGACTATTTTTCGTATCGCCACGATTTAGAGTGGAAAGACAAGGTGTATACGGATATAGCGTATGCAAAAATAGATGCTGACGCAAGAGCAATAAAAGTTACCTGCGTAAACAATACAGATTCAATTCAAAACCTTTCGATGCATTTAATGGCTTCGATGCACTTTCCGCCTTTGGCGCCACATAAGCCAGAAATACCACTGATTTATGGGATTGTAAACTTGCCTGAAAACGGAGTTTGGGTTGATGCTTTAGATTATGAAAGTTTCACATTTAAGAACCCTTGGATAAAAGATCAATTGGTTCCAGACGGAATGTTACGCGGAGAAGTCCGTGAAAATGACCTCGTAAACGGTAGTGGTATAGGCAATGGATTTGGAAAGAAAGCAGGCGATCTGGTTACCTATAAATTTACAATCCCAGAAAACATAAAAGATGCGGTAATAGCTATTCGATATAAAACCGAAAAAGAGGAAAATGCAGAATTGCAATTAAGCGGAATTGTAAATGCTGAGGTTAGCCTTCCTTCATCTACTGCTCTTACTATGGTTAAAACTTCCATTGGAGAAGTTCAAAAAGGAGAGTTTCAACTTACCGTGGAATCCAAAACAAAAACTCCTATAATTATTGACGGCTATGCTATTGTAACGCAAAACGACTTTGATACAATTAAATTTGAAACTGTTAAATGGAACAGTGTCCCTAAAATAATTAAAGGTCCAACTCCCAGCTCGATAATTTTAAAATACGAAAACACAGATGCTTATTATGGTTTTAATTGGGATTATCCAGATTTTAAAACTTCCGAATGGTTCGCAAAGGATTTACCTGCCGATTTCAACGAACAGATTAATACTTCTGAAGAAACTAAATTTTATGGAGATAAAGCTGGTCACTTTACGGATGCTGCAATTCAAGCTATAAAAATTGAGCCAAATACATCCAAAATTATTAAAGCAATGGTTTGTTCGGGTAAATTGGAAGAAGTAGTATCTAGACTGAAAAACGCTGAAAATCTAGATTATAAAAAAATTTTTACTGAGGCAAAAAAAGATTTGTATAAATATAATACAGTTCCTGAGGGAGAGAAATATCTGTTCAGCCAAAAAAGGATGGCCGCCACCACAATAACGAATGTGGTTTATCCAGTTTACACACAAAATCAATACATTCGGCATCACGCCCCAGGGCGAAAGTGGGATTGTCTATATACTTGGGATTCAGGATTTATAGGCATTGGGCTTAGCCAATTGGATATAAAGCGCGGAACAGAAAACCTAAATACCTATTTAACAGGCCCCGAAGAGCAATCGGCTTTTATACATCACGGAACACCGCTTCCGGTGCAAATTTATTTATTTCAAGAACTGTGGAACAAAACCCAGTCTGATGAATTTTTAAAAGAAGAATACCCCAGATTAAAGCGATATTATGACTTTTTAATAGGAAACACGAGCAGCTCTACCACTCGAAACCTAGACTCTGGGCTTATTCGTACTTGGGATTATTTCTACAATTCAGGAGGGTGGGACGATTATCCGCCCCAAAAATTTATGCACGAGAATAAGCTGGCAAAAACTACGGCTCCAGTAGTTAGCTCGGCGCATATGATTCGGTTTGCGAAAATCTTAAAAATGGCCGCTGTGGTGCTAAATAATTCTGAAGATGTTGTTTGGTATGACAAAGACATTGAAAGCCTCTCTGCGGCCTTAAATGACTATTCTTGGGATGAAGAAAGTGGTTATTACGGTTACGTGCTTCATTCAAATTCTGGGAAGCCGGAAGAAATTTTAAAATACAATGATTCCGTTAACTATAATATGGGCTTGGGCGGTGTTTCACCCTTAATAGCGGGAATCGGAAATGAAGTGCAAATACAGAAAACCCTGTCACACCTTAAAACAAAAGGCGAATTATGGTCCGATGTTGGTTTGTCAACCGTAGATCAATCTGCGCCATACTTTAACCCAACAGGATATTGGAATGGCCGCGTATGGATGCCACATCAATGGTTTTATTGGAAAGCTATGTTAGATCTTGGCGAAGCTGATTTTGCTCATAAAATTGCCACTACTGCGCTCGATTTATGGAAACGAGAAACTGAAAAAACCTACAATTGTTACGAAAGCTTTTCCATAGAAACCAAAGGAGGAAAAGGATGGTATCAGTTTAGTGGCCTATCTGCACCAGTGTTGTCTTGGTTTAATGCCTATTACCAAATAGGAAACCTTACTGCGGGTTACGATGTTTGGGTTGAAAAGGAAAAATTTAATACAGATTTTACAGGACTAGAAGCTACATTAAAAGTGATGGATCACACCGACAAGCCATTTTCTGTAATAGTCTGCCTTAACCCACGCTATTCTTACGACGTTTATTGGAATGATAAAAAGGTCTCGCACAAAGAATTTAATAGGGGTACTTTGAGTGTTACAATTACGAGTGATGAAAGTATTGGGGATTTGAGGATTGAGAGAAAGTAGAATTAGGAAGCAGTGAATGTGATTTTTAATTCTTTAAAATCTTTTTAACCACCGCTCCTTTACTAGATTGAATTTTTAAATAATAAACTCCTGCAGGAAATGATTTAAAGTCTATTTTTTCAAAATCAGTATATAAATCTTTTAATATCTTCCCAGATAGGTCGAAGATAGTTATCTTTTCAATATTAAGTCCATTTGCACTTTCTATGTAAATAAAATCGTTTGCTGGATTTGGATGAACAGTAATTTCTTTTAAATCTATATCCGCGACTCCTAATATCAATGGTAATAAATTAACATCTACCTTAGAAATTTTGTTAGCATTGTATTGTGAAAAATACAGGAATTCACCAATTACTAGCATACCCGTCGGAGCATCAATATCTTGGTTTATTTGCACTTCTAATCCATCTATTTCATTGTAAGTAGATATTTTGTCTTCAAAAAAGTAGGATAGATAAATTTCATCTTCATAAACCATAAGATCACTTGTTGTTCCTGCTGGATTGACGACCAATTCTGGAATAGGATTTGGGTCATTAATATTTATTTTCATAATTTGTTCCCCGTCATTTGCTCCAATGTATAGTATATCTCCTTCTAACCATAGTTGACGCGGACTTCCGATTTCTACTACTAATTCGAGACTTGGATTGGGTTCATTAATATTTACTTTCAAAACTTTACTTCCTGGCCAACTTTCTGAAACATATAAATCAGATCCATCAAGGAATAATCTTCTGGGTGCAACAAGTCCAGTTACAAATGCTATTGCGGTAGGAGTGGGATCGCTTAAATCAATTTCATAAATGGCATCTCCACTATATAGTGTGTAAAATAATCTATCACCTTGAACTTTAATATCCATAGTAAAATCCCCGGTATTATAGACTAAAACGGGATCTGGTGTGGGATCTGTAATATTAATTTTAAGAATATTATGTTGTCCATATTCAATAAAGTATAGTTCATCTCCTACTATTTCCATTTGACTCGGCCAGTGAATACCAGTTACTACATCGATTATCTGAGCACAGATTATATTAGAATAAATAAATAGTATAAGTAAAATTGCCTTTTTCATTTTTTGTTTTTTAAGTCTTTAAAACCTTTATAACCACAGCTCCTTTATTAGATTGAATTTTTAGATAATATACGCCAGAGAAAATGTTTTAAAATCAATTTTCTCAAAATCAGTATACAACGCTTTAATTTTTTTACCGGATATGCCGAAAATGGTTATGACTTAAATATTCAATCCATTTACACTCTCAATTGTTATAAAGTCAATTACGGAATTAGGATATACCGTTATATTTTGAATTAAAAAATTATCTTCCACGCCAATCAATTCACATTCAGTTTGACCTTCCATTTAAACATAAATAGTATTTGGGTCAATGTCTGTCCAATTTGTAGTACTGTATGCACAATCGTCAACGTAAATATATGGAAGGTTTGGACTATTATATAATAAAAACTGATCGATATTAATGTTGTTGCCGTTCCGAATATCTACTTTCTCCAAAGGTGGATTGGTGTGAGCACGGACTTCAAGAAGATTGATATTATTTGAGAGATCTAATTCGGTGAGCTGATTTAAAGAACACCCCAAATATCTTAAACCAATGTGCTGACTCATATCTAGAGATGTGAGATTGTTTCCAGTACAATTAAATTCATACAGATTAATTTGAGGGTTAAAGATTATCTCTGTAAGTTGATTTTGTGCACAAATTAAATCAACTAAATTGGGGTTTTGACTTAGGTCAAGAGATGTGAGATTATTTCCAGCACAAAACAATGTTCTTAAATTTGTATGAGGACTTAGGTCTAAATCTGTAAGCTGCGTATATTGACATATTAGGTCTGTAAGGTTAACATTGGGGTGAAAAGGAATATTACCAACGGGATTACCATCTAATAAAATATGGGTTAAACTACTGAAGTCTTCAAGCCCTGTTGGATCTGAAATATTTTTGTTTTAAATATCTAAATGTGTAACACCAGAAATATTACTGGTTAAAACGTAATTATCTAATACGTCATCTAAACCCAAAACAATTAATCGTTGTTCAAAATTATCATCAGGCACATATGTAGTTTGTGCAGCTAAGGTTAAGAAAGAGCCCAGAAAGAAAATGAGTATAAGTTGACTTTTCATAAGAATTATATTTTATGAAATATACTAAATTATTACTTGGATTTTAAGAAAAACTCGCAAATTATAACCTTAGGCTGTGTTCTTTACCCTCCTTCCAATATTTCATATCCTTTTCTCGAATGCTGATACAGGAAACAGGACTTTTGTAGGCTGGAGACTGAACCTCAATTACGGGGGTTAATTTATTGCTGCTTTTAATATCTTTTTGATAAATAGGAATATTGAGATCTAAACCTATTTTTTTGATATTATGGGTGCTATCTTTTCTCCATTAAATATGCAGTAAGCGACTTATTCATACCTAAAAACTTCTCTTTAAATATTTTTGCTCCTGGGAAAAGATTTTTCATGTCCTTTAAAGACAGCAATTGTATCTCTGCAACTTTGTCCTCTGCTTTTTCCATGGACAATTTATTTCCTCTGGAAAGTCTGGTTTTGCTCAATACAAACAATTTTGTTTTCCGCGGAAGAAACTGAAAGTACGGCAATAAATAATGCGGCTCTATGAAAAAATATTTATTTGGGGTCTGTATATAGTAATTTTCACCTACGCGCTGCACTTCTTTTGCCATTAGTTCTTGATTTTCAAAACTATAAAGGTGTTCTATTACTGAGTTCGAAAAAACAAGATCAAAGGTATTATCATTATATTCAGAAAGATTGCAGGCATTACCTACAACAGATACCATATTATCGTGTTTGGTTTCTGCTTTTGTTAAGTTTAAAAGCGTAATATGTATATTGGGGTTTTTATGATAACCTCTATTAACCCAGAAAGACTCTGTGCCTCCCACATCTAGAATTGTTAAAACAATTCCTTTTTTTGGAGCTATTTTTTTTAATTGACCCTCAAAAAACTGGAATCTTCGGTCTCTGAATCTATTGGCCAAGGATTTTTTATTAGTATAGTCTGCAAGTTCGTTTGTGAAGGACATTTATAAGATTTTTTTAGTAATGGCACTTTGGTTATTCGTTATGTCAAAACTACAATTAAATCTTTTATTGAAGAAGTTTGATAAAGATCTTTACCAACTTTATTAAAGCCGTTTCTTTTTCTACAATAAAATGTAAAAAATAGTAGCTTTGCCAGAAGATTCCAACACTATATATAAAGGAATATTTTTATTGATTTATCAAAAAATTATCTTATTGAAAGTTTTTAATCAAATAGTATTAATTTTTCTTTTTTTGGCCATTGGCACAAAAACCTTAAGTGCGTTTGTTGCAATTTGCTTAGCTATATTGTTTGTAAGCGCATGGATTGATAGCAAAAAGGGAAAACTTCAAGTTCCCCATTATATAATCTTGGTCTTTGGGGTTTATGTATTTTTCTTAGTTTTAGGTTTAATAAATGGACACCCCAATTGGGTAAGAGATGTGAAGTTTCAGTTTTTTGGATTTATATTTTATCTTTTTTTGGTGAACGTTAAACACTTTAATCTCTTGCGTTTTTTATTTATTTTAAACGCAATAGTATGTGCTGTATATATTTTTATTTATTTAGGCATTGTTCCCAGCCTTTGGAATGATGCTATAGAGGGTATGGAAGGAAGATTATATGGTCCTTCAATAATTCCTATTGTTCTAATCTGTTTTTATTATTTGTATAATAGAAAGTCTTTTGATATGCCGTTAGCCCTATCATGGCTTTTAGCTTTGGTTTACCTGTTTATGACCTCTAATCTTATGAATTTGGTAACGGCGGGGGTACTCTTGATTTTAATAGTAGTCAACGTTTTTAAAATTTTTAAACCCGCCTTTATAGTAGGGTTTTCTATACTATTAGTGGGTTCTATAACTTTCTTTAATTCAGATTTTGCTCCAGAAGCCATCAAAACCAAATTGCCTTATATTTTAAAACCTTGGGAATATGATAGTTTAAAGACTCGTATAACCGATTTTGGGAGAGCTTTGGATACTGAGGACTTTACGTGGTCAAAAAAATTAATTGGAGAAGGTTTTGGAACAAGCACTACAATTTATCGTGAAAACGAAATTGCCGTGAGTTTAAGTGGTAAAATTACTTTTCAAGAAATAGACAATGGCTTTTATTACTTATACCATCGAGGCGGTTTTTTATTATTGTTTTTGTTTTTACTGGCCAATATTTACTTACTTTATAAAATACCGTCGCTAAAGGCGAAGTTGGGTTTTATTTTCATTGTAGTATTTACAAACTTGCTTTCCATCCACTACTTTAATAATGTTTTCTATTTAATCCTGCCGTTTATTATTTTAGAAACCAGTGCGAATAATTTTAGCGATTCACCAAAAAAGTTAGAACAATGAGGAACAACTTGTATGTAGTTCCAGATCTTGACAAGGTTTCGGGAGGGCCCAAGACGAGAATTACTTTATTTAAAGAAGTTTTTAGAAAAAACGGAAATAATGTTTTTGAAAAAGCAAATAAAAAAAATACTCTTTTAAAAAAAACGAATATTGCTTATGTTGAATCTGGTTCCAATCGCATCAACCTTATTGATATTCCTTGTCTTCTTTTTTTAAGACTACGCTCAAAAAAAACAATCGTCTTTATCCGCGATATCTATATAGAATTATTTCCTGAAGAATACAACACTTTTAGAGGCAAGATCACTTATTTTTCTAACAAGCTGAGCAATTTCTATTTAACCTTAATTTCCACTTCTATGGTTTTTCCCACAATGGAAATGGGCGAAGTCTTTTTTAAAAAAAACAAGTTTTTTCCCAAACGATCATTTACAGATTTGCCGCCGGGAACACACGATATTACCCCAAACCGAAACCCTCCGGATTTTTCTAAAAAATGCGGCATTTTGTATCTGGGAAGTTTGGGATACACCAATTCTGGATATCAAAACTTTATCGATTTTGCCAATATGTATAAAGACGAATACAATTTTTTTATCCTCTCAGGCGATAAAGATTTGAAAGAAAAAGTGACAACGACACATATAAAATTGGATAAAGTTCCTAGAAAGGATATTCCGCAGTTTATTATAAAAAACAATATTGCCTACGCTTTCCATACCCGCCCGAGAAATATGTATGACGACCTTACGTTTCCCATTAAAGTCTTTGATTTTTTAAGCTTTCAACTTCCCTTTTTTTCTGAAAAGCATGTTCCTTTGGAAAATCTGTTGGGCAACGATTACACACTTTTTGCATCTTTTGATAACAACAAAGAAATTTTTCATAAAATAGAAAGTATTAAACTGCAGGAATATAAAGAATTATTGCACCTGCTTAAAGAGATTGCAATTAACAATACGTATGACAAAAGGTATAAAAAGCTACTGGAACAGTAAATCGCCCTGGAGGATATTTTTTGAAGTCAGTACTTATTTGTTTGTGGCAACTCTCCCACTTTGGGACAAATTAAATACTCTTGTTTTATGGTTTTTTGTGGCTTCTTCTATTTTTCTTTTGAAACCCAAGGAGCGTCTTGAAAACATCAAACAAAATAGTACTGTCTTTTTTTGTTTTTTGGCCCTTTACCTTTTGTTCATTGTAGGTTGGTTTTTTTCAATAGATGAGAAAGATGCACTCCGCGATATTGAGCGGACCTTAACATTACTTTTAATACCGTTGATTCTTCTATCACACAAAAGGGAAGATTTTAATCTTAAAAAAATTTATACTTCTTTTGGTATTGGGCTTTTTACAGCAATGGTTATATGTTGGGCCGTAATAATTGAGTCCATTCTGACCAATGCAACACCTTGGGTACAAGCTGGGTATTTTTTTAAATGGGTCTATAATGGCTGGAATGCAGTAAAACCTCTAGAAGGACACCCCAGTTATTTTGCCGTAATGTTGGTGATTTTTATTGTAGGGCTTATAAGGATACCGGATTTTATTAACTTAAGAAAAAACAAACTTAAGTTCATCCTTCTATTAGCTCCGTTTTTTCTTTTTTTGATAGAAACCAGTAGTAGAATTGGTGTAATATGTCTTGTTATTATAATAATAGCTACCATTTTCAAAAAATTTGAAATCAAGAGAATCTTATACGTAATAGGGTTATTAGCTGTGTTGGCTTTATTATCTGTAAAGTTTGATTACTTAGGCTCAAAATTAACCACAATTGTGGATACCAAAGGAAACATAACTCTAGATAGATATGATAGATGGGGAGCAATTTTTTCAGATTTCAAAGAACGGGGAAACTGGATTTTTGGTTTGGGCACGGGTGATTCACAAGAACTTTACAATATAACATATAGCAAAAACGGGTTTATGATTGCATTAAAAAATCAATATAATGCCCATAATCAATATTTGGAGTTTTTGGTTTCCAATGGGCTTTTAGGTCTTTTGGTTTATTTAATAGTATTGCTAATATTTTTAAGAAAAACAAAACTGAGGGGAGAGGCATTAAGCTTTTTTATAATAATAATATTATTTTCTGGTTCAGAAACTATCTTTGGAATCAGCAAAGGAGTTTTTATATTTTCCTTTTTTTATTCTCTTTTTATTCTCTGGTATTCTAAGCAATCGATAAAACCAATAAATGATAAATAAAAAACAAAGACTGTTTCTTATTTCGAATATGTACCCATCCACAGAAAATGTTCGGTATGGTATTTTCGTGAAAAACTTTGAGGAAGCTGTTGCAGGTTTTTTTCAAGTTAAAAAAGTGGTACTTACCAAAAAATATTCCTTCCTCTCCAAGTTTTTAGGGTATTTGAAATTGTATTTTCAAATAGTACAGCTCTATTTTAAATGCAAAAAAAACGATTTGGTGTATGTGCATTTTCCACTGCACGTTGCTCCAGCCTTATTACCATTATGGTGGCTAAACCGAAAAGTTCTTTTAAACTTTCACGGCAGTGACCTTATTTTTAATTCTCCATTTAAAAAAGTTCTTTCCCTTTTTTTAAAACCGGGTTTAAAAAAATCTATCATTGTGCTGCCTTCCAACTATTACAGACAAAAGCTAATAGCAAAATTCAATGTTTCTTCTTCTAAATTGTACGTTTATCCTTCGGGTGGTATAAATAGCAAGGTGTTTTCGCCAAACCTAAAAAATGAAAATTCAAGCTTTGTAATTGGGTTTGTATCAAACTTCATCGAAGGAAAAGGATGGCGCATTTTTTTGGATGCCCTTAAAAAGATTAAAGAAGAAAACAGTCTTACCAATTTTGAAATAATTATGGTGGGCGATGGTCCGGACAAGCAGGAAATAACACATGTACTTGCCGTCTTGGACGTTAAATTCAAAATTATTTCAAACATTTCGCAGAAAGAGCTAGCTGCAATTTATAACCAGATGGATGTTTTTGTTTTTCCTACCTATCGGGAAGAGGAAAGCCTTGGGCTAGTTGGCCTTGAGGCAATGGCGTGTGGAATACCTGTAGTAGCAAGTAAAACAGGGGGCCCCATGGGTTATATTGATGATAATGTAAATGGCTTTCTATTTGAAAAAAAGAATGCTAATATGCTCAGAGAAAAAATACTGACTTTTCATGCCCTATCGCAAAAGCAGAAAGATGAAATGAAAAGAAATGCACTCACGACTGCCCAAACTTATGATTCAATTGCAGTAAATAAAAAGCTTGTGGCATTTTTGAAAAGCTTATAAATACTATCTTTGCTCGCTAAAAATTGATTGTGAGTAATCCACAACGGATAAAAATCCTAAACACCGCCATAGACAACCTCTCCATGCAAGAAACACTTGCTTTGGTTCAGGAAAAAATACAAACTGGTGAGCAAGTGCATCACGTAGTGGTAAACGCCGGAAAAGTCGTGGCCATGCAAAAGGATCTAGAACTGCGCCATAGCGTAAACCAATGCCACATAATCAATGCCGACGGTCAATCCGTAGTTTGGGCCTCAAGGTTTTTAGGAAAACCACTAAAGGAGCGCGTTGCGGGTATTGACCTTATGGCAAGCCTCGTGGAAATGGCACATAAAGACAACAATAAAATCTTCCTTTTTGGCGCTAAGGAAGAAATTGTAAAGGAAGTGGTTGAAAAATATTCTGAAATATACAGTCCCGAAATTATAGCGGGTTACCGCAATGGTTATTTTACACCTTCCGAAGAAAAGGCAATAGCAAAACAAATAGCAGATAGCGGCACCCAAATGCTCTTCGTGGCAATTTCTTCACCAATCAAGGAAAATTTTCTCTACAAATACCGCGACATCCTTAAAGACGTAAACCTAATTATGGGCGTAGGCGGTAGTTTTGACGTAGTTGCTGGAAAAACAAAACGCGCCCCAGCCTGGATGCAAAATGCAGGTTTGGAATGGTTCTATCGCTTTGCCCAAGAACCAAGACGCATGTGGAAACGGTATTTGGTGGGAAATTCCAAATTTATATACTTGGTATTGAGGGAGCGTTTTTCAAAAAAACAATAAATGCAGTATTAAAAGTAGATTTATTTTAGACAGATCATCCAAAAACCCTCCTCATAGATACTCCATAGCAAAGCCATAGCAAAGCCATAGATAGTTCATTAGAATGTAAGAAAACAGTCCTTTTTTCCTACAAATTTATATTCGTTCAAAACCCCACGATTTTTTTACTAATTGCAAAAGAGTTTTCTGAATTAAATTGAAAGCCCAAATAAGGTTTTTAGACGAGAGTTTTCTATCTTCCCCTAAAATTTAAGACACACAAAATATCAATGAGGATACTGCTCTCTGCCATATACCCCTATGCTTTTTTATTGCTCTACCTCATTATCCCTTTTGATAACTACATTAGGGCGCTTCCTAATATTCTTTTGGCAATACTGGTATTTGCTTTTCCTTTTATTGTAAAAAAAGAAGATTTCAAAAAACTGAAATCCTTACCTATAGCAATATTCTTGGGGCTTTTTGCATACCTCTGCATCGATTCGTTCATCAGCGGAAGATTGCCCGAAGATTATAATATTATCAAAAAAGTATTGATTGCTGTAGGACTGGCTATTCTCTATATTCCGGTGGCGGATGTAAAAAAAATTAACAGCGCTATAATATTTTCAGCCCTAGCAGCTATTATTTTTTCGGTATATAATTTTGTGCTCATAACTGATGCAACTGGAAGTTTTGCACTCGGAGATTCACCGCAGGTTATAGAATCTTTGTTGATAGATAGACTTTATTTAGGGCTTCTCAGCACCTTTAGTATTCTAATTTCCTTTCAGGCAATTCAAAAAAAATACCACCCAAACAACAATTATTATTTGGCAAATATTTTTGTCAATGCACTATTCATCATTTTGATCGCTTCCAAAATTGCTGTTGTTTCGTTGTTCGTTTTATTGTTGATTAGACAATTTTATGGCCAACGGAAAATTTGGAAATCTATAATTGCCATTGTTGCAATAACTGTTTTGGTTGGCTTGTTCTTTATAATTAAAAACGAAAAAGCCATTCAATTACAGCAAGCGGAAAACCAACAGAACCCGCCTGCATTTATTGAAAATTCGATGACGTATGAGTTAAGGGCGGTGGTTTGGAATTGCGCTCAAAACATAATCAGTGACGAAGGTTTTTCTTTAACCGGAATTGGTTTCGATGCCACTAAAGATAAACTGGTTTCCTGTTATGAAACTCAAATTTCAAACCCAAAGAAAAAAGATAAATTTGTTTTGGAACGTTACAATACCCACAATCAGTTTTTAGACTTTTACATAAGTGCAGGTTTTATAGCCTTGTTACTTTTCTTGACTTTTATAGTTTTCAGCTTTATTTCAAGCCGAAAAAAATATTTCCCCACGGCTATGTTGGCAATGTTGCTAATGTATTGTTTGATTGAAAATCTATTTCACAGACAGATTGGTGCCTATTATGTTGGGTTCATTTTGATAGTATTAATGACGAGCGTTAAACCCTCGGAAAACAACAGAATAAAAAAGATATAAAAAGAATTGCAAATTGTACTTTTGCGCTTTGAAAATAATTAGAATCCTTTTCATTTTTTGAAAAGATAGAAAGAGATAAATGAAAATTTCAGTAATAGGAACCGGCTATGTAGGCCTTGTAACAGGAACTTGTTTGGCAGAAACAGGAAATGAAGTAATATGTGTAGACATAGATAAGGAGAAGGTTGAAAAAATGCGCAATGGGCAAGTGCCTATCTATGAACCGCATTTGGACGTGCTTTTTGAAAGAAACATAAAAGCGAATCGATTAAGGTTTACCACATCGCTGGAAGAAGGATTGGAGCACGGTGAAATTATTTTTCTTGCGCTCCCAACTCCAGAAGACGAAGATGGCTCTGCAGATCTTTCCTATGTTTTGAATGTTTCCGAAGAAATTGGGAAGAAGATAAAGAGTTATAAAGTAGTCGTGGACAAAAGTACCGTGCCTGTAGGTACAGCGGAAAAAGTACACAACATTATAGCAAAAAATGCTTCTTGTGAATTTGATGTGGTTTCCAACCCAGAGTTTCTTCGCGAAGGTTTTGCGGTAGACGACTTTTTAAAGCCCGAGCGCATCGTTGTTGGCTCTAGTAGTGAAAGAGCAACTGAACTGATGAAAAAGCTTTATGGTCCGTTTGTACGCTCGGGAAATCCAATTATTATTATGGATGAAAAGTCGGCTGAACTTACAAAATATGCAGCAAACTCATTCCTGGCTACCAAAATTACTTTTATGAACGAAATTGCCAACTACTGCGAAAAAGTAGGTGCCGATGTAGATATGGTACGTGCCGGAATGGGCAGCGATAGCCGTATAGGCAAACGTTTCCTTTTCCCAGGAATTGGTTATGGCGGTTCTTGTTTTCCAAAAGATGTAAAAGCGCTTAAAAAAGCTGGAAAAGATGAAAACTACGATTTCAAGATTTTGAACTCTGTAATCGAAATCAATTCAGCCCAAAAAACAATTTTGCTTCCTAAAATTGAAAAATATTTCAACAATGATTTAAAAGGAAAGACAATTGCCGTTTGGGGATTGGCGTTTAAACCTGAAACGGACGATATCAGAGAAGCTCCGTCCATAGATATGATGGAAGCCATGCTGGATAGAGGCGCAAACCTCCAAGTCTTTGACCCCGAGGCGATGCCAAATATTCAAAAACGGTTTGGCAATAAATTAGTTTATTCAGATTCTATGTACGCTGCCCTTGAGAAAGCAGATGCACTTTTAATCTGTACAGAATGGAGCATTTTCCGTACCCCGGATTACGAAAGATTGAAACAGTTGTTGAAAAACCCAGTTGTTTTTGATGGCAGAAACCTTTACAATGTAAATGATATGGAAGCAGAGGGATTTGCCTATGTTTCTGTGGGAAGAAAGTCTGTAAACTTATGAAATGCCCAATAGCAAATTATAAATTGAAAGAAGGTACAGGCTTGGGCATTCCATCTTACTATTTCTCAAATATTTTATACAGATGAAAAAACGTGTCCTGATTACCGGTGCCGCTGGATTTTTAGGCTCGCACCTCTGCGATAAGTTTATAGCCGAAGATTACCACGTTATTGCGATGGACAATCTCATTACTGGCGATCTTAAAAACATAGAGCATCTTTTTAAGCTAGAGGCATTTGAGTTTTATCACCACGACGTGACCAAATTTGTGCACGTACCTGGAAAGATAGATTACATTCTTCATTTTGCTTCACCGGCAAGCCCGATAGATTATTTAAAAATTCCCATTCAAACTTTGAAAGTAGGATCTTTGGGAACCCACAATCTTTTGGGATTGGCAAAGGAGAAAAATGCTCGCATTTTAATAGCCTCCACTTCCGAAGTTTATGGAGATCCGTTGGTGCACCCACAAACTGAAGAATACTTTGGAAATGTAAATACTATTGGTCCAAGAGGAGTTTATGATGAAGCAAAACGGTTTCAGGAATCCATAACCATGGCGTATCACAGATTTCATGGTTTGGAAACGCGCATTGCGCGTATTTTCAATACATATGGCCCAAGGATGAGGCTGAACGATGGCCGCGTAATTCCAGCATTTATTGGCCAATCGCTTCGTGGCGAAGATTTAACAGTGTTCGGTGACGGAATGCAAACGCGTTCTTTCTGTTATGTGGATGATGAGGTGGAAGGATTGTATCGATTGTTGCTAAGCGATTATCCACTACCAGTAAACATTGGCAATCCCGAAGAAATAACAATTCTTGACTTTGCAAAGGAAATAATCAAGTTAACAGGTACTGAGCAAAAAATAGTTTTCAAACCTCTGCCACAAGATGACCCTATGCAACGCGAGCCAGATATTTCTAAAGCAAAGGAAATATTAGGTTGGGAACCAAAAGTTTCAAGAGAAGAAGGAATGAAGAAAACCTTTGAATATTTTAAAAACCTTTCAAAAGAAGAACTTTTTAAAAGTGAACATAAAGATTTTTCAAAACACAATAGATAAAAATAATGTTTAAAAGCGGAAGATATTCTGGATGGTTACGGCCTATTTCTTATGGAATAGACCTGTTCTTTATTCATTTTTTTGCTTTTAAATTTTTTGGAACACCCTTCCCATATTTTAATTATGTTATTTTTTTAACCATTTCGTGGCTATTGCTTTCGTTGCGTTCTGGTTTTTATGAAATTTATCGCTTTACCCATCTAGCAAAAATAATGTCCTTAATAGGAAAACAGGGAATTGTTTTGGTCCTGATAGTTTTTTCTTTTTTTGGTTTTTACAATGAGTTGTCCACTTCGGCATCAACGATATTTAAGTATGTTCTTTTAGTTTTGCTAAGTATTACAATTGTGAAATTGGGTGTTTTCTTCCTTCTTAAAAAATATCGTTTACATCTTGGGGGAAATGTCCGTAAAGTTGTAATCATCGGTCTTAACCAAAAGACAGATCAACTCCGGAAATTTTTTACCAACAATCCTGTTTATGGTTATAAACTTTATAAAACCTTTGATTTAAAAGGCTCAGACAAAGTTTCCATTGAGGAATGCATGGATTATATAATGAAGGAAGGAATAGATGAGGTGTATTCTTCCGTAGCGGAAATTGGGAACAAAGATCTTATTAAACTGATGGATTTTGTGGACAACAACCTTAAAATTTTAAAATTCCTTCCAGACAATAAAGAAATTTATAGTAAAAAATTGGATTTCACTTATTATGGAGTACTTCCCATTCTTTCTATGCGGAAAATTCCAATGGATGAACCTTTTAATAAATTTTTGAAACGAAGCTTTGATATTGTACTTTCTCTCTTTGTTATCATAGGACTTTTGTCTTGGCTAACACCCTTGCTTGGATTATGGATAAAGTTGGAATCCAAAGGACCTGTATTTTTTAAGCAAAAAAGGAATGGTCTGGACTATAAAGAATTTTACTGCTATAAATTCCGAAGTATGATACCTAATCCTATGGCGCATTTACATCAAATTAAAAAGGGAGATGAACGCGTAACAAGGGTTGGACGTATAATACGCAAGACGAGTATCGATGAGCTGCCACAGTTCATCAATGTATTAAAGGGAGAGATGAGCGTCGTGGGTCCAAGACCTCATATGGTAAGCCATACCCATATGTACGCCGAAAGGATTGACAAGTTTATGGTACGCCATTTCATAAAACCAGGAATCACGGGATTAGCGCAAGTAAGTGGCTTTCGTGGCGAGGTAGAAGATGACAATCACATTATCAATAGAGTGAAGTATGATATCTTTTATCTTGAAAACTGGAGCCTTTTTCTAGATGTAAAAATAGTGTTCCAAACTATTTTCAATGCACTTCGCGGCGAAGAAAGGGCTTACTAAACTAATTCAATTGCAGTTGTAAATTCTTCAAACTGCTTTTTAAAATCAAATGCTAAAGCAGAATTGTTCTGAACAGTAGCTTTTGGAAAACGTTGCAACTCTATTTCAGAAATAGTGTTTATAAAACCTTGCAGTGCTACAAAATTGTTTACAGGAACAACCCAGCCCAAAGATTCTTCTTCAACAATTTCGCCGCCCTCACCACCAGCAAAATAAAGAACTGGCAATCCCAAACGCGTATATTCAAATATTTTTGAAGGGACGGAACCATAAATCCTTTTAATCAATGGAATAAAAGCTATATCGTATTCTTGAAGTGCTTTATGAAGCGAATCCCTATCCAATTCACCGTAAAAAAAGATATTTTGTTTTTGCAATGCCTTAAATTTTTCAGTCTCAGGCCCCGCACCATAAATGTGAAGACTCACGTTTTCAGGAAATGTAATTTTTTGACAGATTTCAAAAATTCCCTGCGCCATTCCCAACAGACCTGCATAGACTATTTTAATTTCTACAGATGGCGATTTTTCGTTGATTGAAGGAACATTAAAGTTCGGAATATTTCTATATAAAAAGAAAGGTTTCTCTTTTTCAAAATTTGAAATATGCTCAAGAATTTCTTTAGATTGACCAACAATCAAATCCGCGCTTCGATAACAGAATTGCTCCATTTTCAACAACAGTGAATAATACAAACCTTTTTTCAAAATACCCATTTCCAGTCCTGCCAATGGCCAGAGGTCGGAAACATTGAGAATTGTTTTTTTTGAAAACAAACGTCCCAAACAAACAGCTGTAAAGCCTACAAAAACTGGGGAATACTGAATAAATATCTTTTTTGGCGTTTTGTTGAAAATAAAAAACAGCACCAAGCTCAGCGAAAACGAAAGCATCGAAAGCAACCGCACAAATTTATTTGCAGAATTACTGGGCCAGACCCACAATCGCACTATTTTTCCAAAAGGAGTATTTTCTGTAAATATCAATTTTCCACTGTAATCTTCAAATATTTTTCCCTTGGGATAATTGGGCAGAGGGCAAATTACTTTCACTAAATAGCCAGCCTTTCCCAAACCTTCGGCAATGCTTTGCATTCGGTTAGCAGCTGCTCCCTTTTCTGGGGGAAAGTAGTTGGTAATAAGAAGGATTTCTTTTTGCACTTGAAGAGAAAATTAAGGTTTAACCAACGAAACAAATTGCTTCAATTTACCGCTTTTGCTTCGTTTTAAAACAGCTGCTCTTTCAAAAATAACTTTTAAATCTTTTTCCAAATATTCAAAAATGGCCTTTTGAACTTCTAGCTTCTCTTGCTGCGATAATACATTATCGGCAACATATTGAATTTTAAATGTATCCAATTCGGTTTGTTCAACAATAAATTCCTTTACGTTGCCATCATTTGACATTATGCTTTTTGTAACATAATAAAACGTGAGGCCTGGCACGGTTTTACCACTTGGCAATGTAGCTATATCATTTGTGCGGCCTATTAGTTTTTCTAAAATAGGCTTTTTATATGTGCTGGAGGTTGCTAAAATACCTATATCCCCAATGTCGTACCTAATCATAGGATGTGCCTTGTTGTATAAAGAGGTAATTACAATACGTCCAGAATTTCCCAAAGGAACAGCTACGTCATTTTCATCAAGAATTTCTACAAAAAGAGTTTCACTATTTATTACAAATTCGTTTTGTTTATTGGTAAAAGCAATCAAATCCAATTCCGAAGCACCATACTCATTAATAACAGGAACTCCGAAAACACTTTCCATTAATTTTTTGTCGTCCTCAAAAAGCATTTCACTGGTTACTATGCAATATTTTAAAGTAGGACAAATATTGGTTAGCAGCATATTTCTTTTGTTTAGAAATTTTGCGAAAAGTACTATTGAACTGGTATATCCATTGATATAATCGAAATTCTTTTTTTTAAAGGTTGTTAAGATCTTTTCCAGCTTTTTTTCGGAAAGATCAAAAACAGGAAACCTATAACGATGGCTGAAGAAATCTTTAATCCGTTCTTTATAGTACCCCTGAAAATTTAATGGAATGCCATAAAACCTTGCTTGCAACGATGAGTTGAAATCAATTCCCAAACTTCCAAACCGATTTATTATTTCAGCCCAAGTAAGGGCGTGGCAAAACTTGTCTTTTGCAAAAATAAACGGTGTGCCGCTGGAACCTGATGTTTTATTGATATAAACAGATTTTGGAGTGAACTTATCCGAAAGTCTATCTTCTAAAGGCCGCTGCAAATGCTTTTTGGTCATAACTGGAATGTTATCCCAAGACACATTTTCATTTCCTATAAAATTTCTATAAAAAGTATTGTTTTGAATATGATATTGAACTATTTCTTTGCGAGCGTTGTGAATATAATTTTCGTAATCATTTTCAGGAATTTGCGCAATGCTTTTAAGCTTCTCTTTTGCTTCATCAATGGGAAAGCCATTAAACTTCAATGCATTTTCAAACAAATTCATTTTGTAATAAATTAGGGTGTCAATTTACAAACAATTATTTTTGACACCGAAACAAAACATTTCAATTATGAATATCCTCATCCTCGGTTCCGGTGGTCGCGAACATACATTTGCTTATAAACTTTCACAGAGCAAAAGGTGCGAAAATCTTTTTGTGGCACCCGGAAACGCCGGTACGTCATCAATAGCTACAAATGTAAACATAAAGGTGACCGATTTTGAAGCTGTTAAGAAATGTGTTGTTGAAAATAATATTCAAATGGTCATTGTTGGCCCAGAAGATCCCTTGGTTCAAGGAATAGCCGATTATTTTGCTGAAACTTCGGAACTGAAAAATGTAATGCTCATAGGTCCCTCCAAACGCGGAGCTTTACTGGAAGGCAGCAAACAACGTGCAAAGGAGTTTATGATGCAGCACAATATTCCCACAGCTGCTTACGAGAGTTTCACTTCGGAATCCTTGGAAGCTGGAAAAGCTTTTTTGGAAAAATTGAATCCTCCTTACGTTTTGAAAGCCGATGGATTGGCAGCAGGAAAAGGCGTTTTAATTTTGAAGGATTTAAACGAAGCCAAGCAGGAACTTGAAAATATGCTTAAACACAACAAGTTTGGCGAGGCAAGTTCCAAAGTAGTTATCGAGGAATTTCTGGACGGAATAGAACTCAGTGTGTTTGTACTTACAGATGGCAAAAACTACAAAGTTCTTCCCACAGCGAAAGATTACAAACGTATAGGCGAAGGCGATACGGGATTGAACACAGGTGGAATGGGTGCTATTTCTCCAGTTCCTTTTGCAGATGAAGTTTTGATGAAAAAAATTGAAGACCGCATCGTGAAACCAACGGTAAACGGTCTTTTGGAAGAGAAAATTGATTATAAAGGTTTTGTGTTCATCGGTTTGATAAAAGTGAATAACGAACCGTATGTAATAGAATACAACGTGCGTATGGGCGATCCTGAAACCGAAGTAGTGCTTCCGCGCATAAAAACCGATTTGGTTGATATATTTGAAGCAACTTATCACCAGAAACTCAATACTATAAATATTGAAATTGATGAAAGGGCAGCCGCAACTGTAATGCTGGTATCTGGCGGATATCCAGAAGATTATGAAAAAGGAAAAGAAATTTCAGGTTTGCAAAATGTAGAAGGTTCCATTGTTTTTCACGCAGGAACAAAATCTGAAAATGGTAAAATACTCAGTAATGGCGGTCGTGTTATGGCTGTAACTTCCTTGGACAATGATTACAAAATGGCACTAAAAAAATCCTATCAAAATATAGAAAAACTATCTTTTGACAGGATGCAGTATCGTAGTGATATAGGTTTCGACCTTTAAAAAATTTGCCCAATCCCTAAAAAGGGTAAAAAGGCAAACTCTGAATATTATGGATTTTCTTCGAATGTATAAGTACTTTCAGTGCTTTCTTTAAATTTTTTCAGCTGAAGCATCCAGTAAATAAAAGCAACAGACCCTATAATAAAAAATATCCAAGAAACAATATTTGCGCCCCACCAAGTATCTAATTCAAGTTTGCGCACTTCATCTAGAGGTCCAAATATTAGTGTATCAAAAAGGGAAGCTATTCCTTCCCAAAAACCTTTCCAAGTCATATCTTTAATCTTTAGAAAGCAAAAATATAAAAATACCCCATATGCTGACAAGTTTTTTCGGAAAATCCATTCCTTTAAATTATTTAATTCTTAGTGTTTTTGTTGTAGTTGGGTATTTGTTGGGTGCAATTCCTGAATCTACTCTTATTATTACGCCTTATTTTTTGTTTGTTCACGCTGGTTTTGTAATTCTTAGTGTCTTGAGTATGTTGCTTTTGGATTTTATTATTCGGAAAAACAATTTGACAAAAACAAACACTTTCGCCATTCTATTTTTTACTTGCTTTATGGTAATGCTGCCCACTATTTTTCTTCAACATAAAATACTTTTGGCCAATGCTTTTCTCATACTTGCACTGCGAAGGATTATGAGTTTAAGAAGTGATAAAAATTCGTCAAAAAAAATTCTCGATGCAAGTCTATGGATTACCATTGCGTCCCTTTTTTATTTTTGGAGTTTGTTGTTTTTTATTCCGCTTTGGATTGCAATAATACAAAAGCCGAATTCAAATTATAAGCAAATGTTAATACCTTTCACTGGTTTAGTAGCTGTCTTAATCATAAACAGCGCATATCAACTAATTGTACATGACTCGTTTGCGTGGTTCTTTAATTGGAAGGAACCCATAGGTTTCGATTTTTCAAAATACAATTCAGCCTCCGTTTTAGTTCCGGTTACAGTAATTCTCGCTTTTTATATTTGGACGGGAGCATACCGGATTTTAAAACTTTCTTCGGTTTCTTTAAAAGAGAAATCCAACTACCTTTTGATGTTTTACGTCAGCCTGACTAGCTTCTTTGTGGCCTTGTTGGGGCCTGAAAAAACTGGTGCCGAAATACTTTTTGTATTGGCCCCTATTTCCATTATTGCCGCTAATTATATCGAAGGATTTGAAACGGATCGTTTTGTGCAAAAAGACGTTTCTGAATTTTGGTTCAAGGAAATTATGCTGTGGTTGGTTGTGATTTTACCGTTTGTTTTTTTATTCTTATGAGTGCGCTGAATCTTTTATATATTGAAAAAGAATTGAAAAGACGGCACCAATATCCCTATAAATGGTTCCGAAAGCAGAACGATGAATGGGACCGTTATACTCAGTTCATCTATCAATTTTCTAATTGGGAAGCACTTACGCGTAAAATTGGAATAGTGTCTGAAACACAGGAAATTGACAAACAGCAAATTTTTCAGTACGCTGCTAACCGATGGTACAATTTCTGGAGCGCCAAGGGTGTAGAACAGATTTTTACCGAAATGGAAGGTATTGAACCCGTAACTGAAACAAAAGATTCTGAAAAGGATTTTTACCTCTTTGGAATTCCTTTTGACCATAAAACATCTGTTTTTCCAAAGCAATTTGAAAAAACATTTGTCTACGCCCAAAACCACAAACCCGAACTGATTGAATGGTTATACAAAAACCAAAGCACCCAAAAACGGCATCATTTCAAAAATGGGCTTTTTATTATTGTTTATGATGAAAATGGTGAACATTGGAAACTGAAAGCTGAAATTTCTTTGCTTAAAAAAGCTATTGAAAAATATGTTGCAGCATTTAAGCCCGACCAACTTCATTCCTTTACTTTTGCGGATAAACAAAAAACGTTGAGCGATATTATCTGGGTTTCAAAATGAATTACATAGGCAGCAAACATAGACTATCCACCTTCATTTTTGAAACGGTTTCCGAAACTTGCGGAAAAGATCTTTCCAAAAAAGTTTTTTGCGACCTTTTTGCAGGAACCGGAATCGTTGGCCGAAATTTCAAACCGAACGTAGAAAAGGTAATAGCCAACGATGTTGAATATTACAGTTTTGTTCTAAATAGAAACTACATCGGCAATCACACTACTTTTGAATATGAAGGTTTTTTAGATGAATTAAATGCCCTAAAAGGCAGAAAAGGCTTCATCTTTCAGAACTATTCCGAAGGAGGAAAAGCCGGAAGAAACTACTTCACTTCAGAAAATGGACAGAAAATTGATGCTATTCGCTTCCAAATTGAAGCTTGGAAAAAAGATTCAAAAATTACGGAAGACCAATATTTTTTTCTACTTGCTTCCTTACTGGAAAGCGCCGATAAAGTGGCGAATACCGCTTCGGTTTATGGCGCATATTTAAAACATATAAAAGCTTCCGCAGCAAAAAAAATAATCATTAAACCTGCCGTTTTTCAACAAACAGAGAGCTCCCATCAAGTTTATCAGCAGGATAGCAACAAGCTTATAAAGAAAATTGAAGGCGATATTCTCTATTTAGACCCGCCTTACAATGCCCGTCAATACGGCGCCAATTACCATTTACTGAATACTATCGCAAAATATGATACCTTTGTGCCCAAGGGAAAAACAGGTCTGCGCGATTACTACAAAAGCGATTGGTGCAGAACTGGAGAAGTCCTTAAAAGTTTTGAGGAATTGATTGAAAACGCACAATTCCCATACATCTTTCTAAGTTATAACAACGAGGGATTGATGAGCCGAAAAGAAGTGCAAACCGTGATGGAACGTTTTGGAAAATATAGTTTGGAAACAAAAATATACCAACGTTTTAAGGCTGACAAAACCGAAAACCGAAACCACAAAGCCTCAGAGACTTTTGAATATTTACACATTTTAGAAAAGAAATAATTAATACCGAAATATCACGCTGAGCTTGTCGAAGCGTCTTTCGATAAAAATAAATATATGTTCTCAGACAAAGCAAACAAAATCTTCGCAGAAGTTATAAATAAGTACCACGAAGTGAATACTGTGGACCAACCTTTCAGCAATCCCTATGATAAGGACAGCCAATTGATTGAACATCTTTTGTACAGAAAATGTTGGATTGATACGGTGCAATGGCACTATGAAGACATCATCCGCGATCCAAATATCGATCCTGTTGCAGCTTTAAAATTGAAGCGCCAAATTGATGCCTCCAACCAGGATAGGACGGATATGGTTGAATATATTGACAGCTATTTCCTAGAAAAATTTAAGGACGTAAAAGTGAATGACGATGCAACAATCAACACCGAAAGCCCTGCTTGGGGGATTGACCGTCTTTCCATTTTAGCTTTAAAAGTATATCATATGAATGAAGAAGCGACTCGTATCGATGCTTCCCAAGAACACTTGATGGCTTGCAAAGCGAAGTTGAATATTTTACTTGAACAACGTGTAGATTTAAGCACGGCCATCAACCAGCTGCTGGACGATATCGCTCACGGCAGAAAGTACATGAAAGTCTACAAACAGATGAAAATGTACAATGACGACGAGCTAAATCCAGTTTTGAGAGGGAAGAAATAACCCATTGTCACCCTGAGCGCAGTCTAAGGGTATTGAGAAGACTATGTCCAAACCCAAACATATATTAGTCATCCGCCTCTCCGCCATGGGCGATGTGGCAATCACCGTGCCCGTACTTCGTGTTCTGACGCACACCTATCCTAATGTAAAAATTACCGTACTTTCCCGTCCTTTTTTCAAACCATTTTTTGAAGGAATTTCCAATCTAAAATTTTTGGAAGCAGATGTTTACGGCAAACACAAGCGCTTAGGATTGATAAAATTAGCAAACGAAGCCAAGGATTTAGGTATAGATGCCGTTGCAGATCTTCATAACGTGATTCGTTCAAAAGTAATTACAAATTATTTAAAAGTTAAAGGACTTAAAACTGTTACAATAGATAAAGGCAGGTCAGAAAAAAAAGCTTTGATTTCTTCCGAAGGAAAAAATATTTCGCAGCTTAAAACCACCCATCAGCGCTATGCAGATGTTTTTGAAAAGCTCGGTTTTCCAATAGATTTAAAGCAATTTGTTGCACCAGCAAGAAAACAATTACCCCCAAAACTCAACGGTCTTATTGGCGTAGAGCCAAAAAAGTTGATTGGCATCGCCCCTTTTGCCGCTTACCAAAGTAAAATGTATCCCTTGGGTTTAATGGCTGAAGTAATCCGGGAATTGGATGCAACTAATAAATACCGAATATTCCTTTTCGGCGGTGGAAAGCAAGAAATTGAGCAACTCAAAAAACTTGAAAATCCCTTTGCAAACGTTACGAACGTTGCCGGAAAACTAACCTTTGAAGAAGAGCTCACCCTTATTTCAAATCTAGATTTAATGCTCTCTATGGACAGCGGCAACGGTCATTTGGCGGCAATGTACGGTGTGCCAGTAGTTACACTTTGGGGTGTGACGCATCCCTTTGCGGGCTTTGTGCCTTTTAATCAGCCCGAAAGCAATCAATTAGTTGCTGACCGTGAAAAGTATCCATTCATCCCTACTTCTATTTATGGGAATAAGTTTCCGAAAGGTTATGATGAAGCGATGAAGACTATTGCTGTCGAAAAAGTGGTTAAAAAAGTTCGGGAAGTACTTTAATTTATTTAAACATCATCATAATCCACAACCACTTTCGGTGTTGTGGGATGCGCTTGGCAGGTAAGAATTAATCCATCTGCAATTTCAGACTCTGTGAGTATTTGGTTTTTACGCATTTCAGCTTTTCCTTCTTTCAAGCGTGCAATGCAGGTGCTGCAAATACCGCCTTGGCAGGAATAAGGTGGGTCCAAACCTTTGTCCAAAGCTGCTTCAAGAATAGATTTTGTCTGTGGCATTTCAAAGATTTCCTCTTCGTCATCAAGAATTATTGTAATGCTTGTGTTGCCATCGTGTTTTTCAACTAAAAGTCCCTTTTCAGCAGTAGAAAACAATTCGTGGTGAACTTGTTTTGAATTGATGCCATTGTGTTTCAAAGTAGCAGAAACTTCGTCAATCATTTCCTCGGGCCCACACAGGTAAAAAGCTTCATAAGTGGTTTCTGCATATTTATTTTTGAGAAAAAAGTTGACAATGGAACGATCTATCCTTCCAAATTTGGCATTTTTTTCTTCCTTTCTGCTGAAAACAAATTCTGCGTTAAAACGATTTGGAAACTTATCTTGAAGATCCAAGATTTCGTTATAAAACATCGTTTCTTCAATGTTTTGATTGCCAAAGACCAATAAAAAAGTGCTCTGAGGCATTTCTTCCAAAGTAGATTTTATCAATGACAAAACCGGGGTAATTCCGCTTCCAGCAGCAAAAGCTACATAGTTTTTTAAATTTGGCTCCAGAATGAATTTCCCCGTGGGAGGCAATACCTCTAAAATATCACCAGTTTTCAATTCATTATTTGCATAAACCGAAAAAATACCTTTTTCAACCCTTTTCACGGCAACTTTCAGCACGCCGCTTTTAGGCGAAGAGCATATTGAATAGGCTCGGCGCAATTCTTTTCCACCAGATTGGTGTTTTATGGTAATGTATTGTCCAGCTTTAAAAGCAAACAAACTCTTTAAATTCTCGGGAACTTGAAAACTGATAGAAACTGAATTTGGGGTCTCTTTTTTTACTTCGGAAACAGTAAGCGCGTGAAATTCGCTCATAATCTTAAATTTTTTTGCAAAAGTACAAAGGAAATCAGGGAAACAAGGCTTCAAACACTTTAAAGTGAAGCATTTTTTAGGCGTTTCGTTGAGCAGATATTAAAAAGAAATGTATTTTTACCGCTCTTTAGTGATTCTACATACTAAAATAGAACCTTTTAAGTTACAATATCATATAAACTGAAAGCATTTTGAAGGGCACATATAAAATTACATTATTTATTCTGGCTGTTGTTTTTTTAGCAGCTTGTTCACGCAAAAAAAATACCTTTTTGAACCGCAACGTTCACGCGGTAACTACAGAATTTAACACATTGTACAATGGCGACATGGCCTTTACGGACGGAAAGGATCAATTGGCGTATGGCTTTCGTGATAATTTCTGGGAAATACTTCCCGTAGAGCGTATCAATATTGAAGAAGCAGATACAAAAGCTCCCGGGGCCTCTAAAAATTCCGAGTTCAATCGTGCCGAGGAAAAAGCCGCAAAGGCAATCCAGAAACATTCCATGTACATTGATGGCAAGGAATATAACCCACAGATAGACGAAGCATATATGTTGCTTGGAAAAGCGCGCTATTACGACGGTCGTTTTATTCCAGCTTTGGATGCTTTCAATTTCATTTTGGATCGTTACCCAACCAGCAACAACATAAACGTTGCGAAAGTTTGGAAAGCAAAAACCAACATCCGCTTGAAAAACGAGGAATTCGCTATTGAAAACCTCAAAAAAATGTTTGATACAGCAGATTTAGAAGAGGAAGAAATTGCTGATGGTGCAGCAATGATGGCACAGGCATTTATTAATTTGGATTCTTTGCAACCCGCGCTGGATTACATAAAATTGGCTAATGAAAATGTAAAGGACAAAGAATTGAAGGGAAGATATACCTTTATTAAAGGTCAACTATACAACCGTCTTGGCGAAAAAGATAGCGCTAACATTGCTTTTGATGAGGTGATTGCAATGAACCGCAAGACTTCCCGATCTTATATGATTAGTGCGTATTTAGAAAAAGGAAAGAATTTTGATTACGAAAAAGGTGATCGTGCTGCTTTTTTGGAGTTATTACAGGATCTAGAAAAAAACCGTGAAAACCGTCCATTTTTAGATAGAATCTATAATCAATATGGCGATTTTTATCTTAATAGCGACAGCACTGAAACAGCGATCAAATATTACAACAAATCAATCAAAGCCTTTAATCAAGACGAAATTCTTCAGTCAGTAAATTACCAAACCCTTGCAGAAATAAATTTTGACAATGCCGAGTATAAAAATGCGGGAGCCTATTACGATAGTACATTAACCTATCTTGAAGAAAATAGCCGTCAATGGCGCCGTGTAACAAAAAAACGCGAAAACCTTGACGATGTAATAAAGTACGAAGAAATTGCCGCTACAAATGATAGCATCCTTAAATTAACGAAAATGAGCGAGGCTGAACAGCTTGCTTTTTTCACAGATTACACCTCAAAATTGAAGGAACAAGCGGTAAAAGATTCTTTGGAAGCTATCAAAATTGAACAAAAAATTGCCAATAAAGAGTTTTATGAAAAAGGAAGTTCTGCCTCTGGACCAAACAAAGGTGGAAGTACATTCTATTTTTATAACACCTCCACAGTAGCCTACGGAAAAGGAGAATTTAGAAAAGTTTGGGGAGACAGAAAATTGGAAGACAATTGGAGGCTTTCTTCTAAACAAACTTCTTTGATCAATGATGATGAAGAGGCGGTTGCTGTAAAACCAATTTCTGAAAACGAGCTATACAAACCAGAAACTTACATTAGCAGAATACCTACTGACGAAAAAGCAATAGACAGCTTGGCAAAAGACAGGAACTTTGCGTATTACCAATTAGGCTTAATTTATAAAGAAAAATTTAAGGAATACAATCTTGCCGCAAACAGACTTGAAAAGTTGCTTACTTACAGCCCTGAAGAACGCTTGGTTGTACCTGCAAAATATAATTTGGTTAAGATTTATGAAATTTTGGAAGACCCATCCGAATCTGATAAATACAAAAACGATATTTTGACCAACCATGCCGATACGCGCTATGCTGAAATTCTTCGTAATCCAAATTCACAGTTGCCAACGGATGAGTCAAGCCCAGAATTTAAATATAAAGAACTCTACAAAGAATTTGAAGCTTCAAAATATGCCGAAGTCATCCAAAAATGTGATGAGTATATGATGGTGTATAACGGCAATGATATTATTCCAAAGTTTGAATTACTTAAAGCAACTGCAATTGGTCGCCAACAAGGTTTTGAGGCATATAAGAAAGCCTTGAATTTTGTATCACTCAACTATCCAAGTACTGAAGAAGGCAAGCAGGCGCAACAAATATATAGCAATGTGCTTCCTATGCTTGCAGTGAAGGATTTTGTTCCTGACGAAGAATCCGAAAATTGGAAACTGGTATATAAATTCACAAGTGAGGAAGGAGAAGCTGCGCAAAAACTAAAAGAACTATTGGACAAAGCCATTGCAGATTACTATTATACAGATATGGTTACCTCCATTGATTATTACGACCCGCAGACAAAACTTGTAATAGTACATGGTTTGAAAACTAAGTTAGGCGCCCGTGGGTTTGGTGAAGTTTTGAAGGAAAACAAGAAGTATAAAATTAATAATCCCCATTTCGAGATTTCTTCACCAAACTATAAAATCATTCAAATCCATAAAAATCTGGATGATTATTTGCAGAAGGATGTAGCCGAACAATAACCTGCCAACAAACCGAATAACAGAATAGTAATCTTTAAAACCAACTGCTATGTTTTCAGATAAAAAAGAAAAGCGAATTGCTGCCGAACCTGGTTCTGCCCAAAATAGAATCAACGAAGGCACTAAATTAAAGGGGGATATTTCCTCTACTGGATTTTTTAGAATTGATGGAATTGTTGAAGGCAATGTAAAAACCCCATCCAAAGTGGTTTTGGGTAAAACGGGGGTTATTATAGGAACACTTACCTGTGAAAACGCCGATATTGAAGGCAAATTTGAAGGCAATCTCCAGGTTTCCGGAACACTCACTCTAAGATCATCAGCGGTAATAGAAGGCGATGTAACTGTAGGCAAATTGGCTGTTGAGCCTGGCGCTACAATGAACGCTTCTTGTGTTATGCAAGACGGGAAATTGAAGAATATTTCAACTGTAAATCAGTCCACTGCTGAAAATTCAAAAGCACATCCTTATGATCGTCAACAGCGCATTAAAAAAGCAGCTGTTGAGACCGATCTCGATGATTAAACTTTCCTAAATGGCCGATAACAAAGATAATGGATTGAAGCGTTGGGCCATACTGTCTGGAATTGGTATCCAGATGGGGGTTATCATTTATCTTTTTGTGAAATTGGGCCAATGGCTGGACGGTAAATATTCAGACGGCGGAAAAACATTTCTAATTATCTGCACACTTGTGGGTGTAGGTGCTTCACTCTTTTTGGTTATAAAACAGACCAATAAATTGAATTCCTGATTTTTTTTTTGATGAAAAAAACTACTTTCAAATTTTTGGGTATTCTTTTATTGGTGTTGGCTATAGTTTTTGCAGCACACCTATTTATATTGCAAAATATGGAATTGCCAATTTTTGCAGATAGAATTGTACTTTCTTATTTGCTGAATTATATAATGGCAGCAGCAATACTAATCTTTATCCAATCAAAGTTTAACAAGAAATCATCACAAACAGGGTTTATATTTCTTGCCGGTAGTGGTCTTAAATTCTTGGTTTTCTTTATAGTTTTCTACCCTTTTTATCGGGAAGACGGAACTATGTCAACTTCGGAATTTGCTGCTTTTTTTGTGCCATACGCCACATGTTTGATTTTAGAAGTTGCATTTCTTTCAAAACAGCTTAATAATCAGGATTTTTAGCAGATTTCTTCCGAAGAAAAAAACACAAAAAATAGTTTTTTCTTTCTCAGAAAGAAATGTATTTTTGCACCGATTTTAAGGACACCGTTATTTGTTCAAAGATGCAAAGAAAAACATTGGTTA
>Ga0209344_10000311_pt1 | contig 92993 bp, 85 predicted proteins | sample Cruoilmetagenom6_FD_187293 | JGI IMG/M metagenome (GOLD analysis project Ga0209344, IMG submission 187293) | Oil polluted marine microbial communities from Coal Oil Point, Santa Barbara, California, USA - Santa Barbara Oil Seep Sample 6 (SPAdes)... | ecosystem: Environmental > Aquatic > Marine... | reverse complement strand
AATATGTGCAAAAAACAATGGTTTCTCAGCATTTTTACTTAAGATTGGCTGTTTTTATGAAACAGGAAAGCTGCTGAGCAGCTTGACCCGCCGAGCCGGTTGGTGAGCGAAGCGAATCAGAGGCGAAGAGCACGAGGCAAAATGCTATGTCTGCCGTGGTCGCTTTCAAATTAGTCTGGAACAAATTTGAATGAAGACCCAAAGACATTCCTTAAATGCGACTTTATTCGGAAATATCGAGTTATAAACGCACCAATGCTTTTATATCTGGAATATTCGGATTTAAAATACAATTGTGCTTTGTTTCAACTTCAATCTATAAGCATGGAGCAGGGGTTCGGTGTAACCTGAAGGCTGTTCTTTGCCTTTGAACACCAGATCCAAAGCGGCTTGGTAGGCGGTGTTTTCGGCTAAGTTAGCTGACATGTTCTGATAAGCAGGATCTCCGGCATTTTGTTGGTCAACCACTTCGGCCATGCGGGCAAAGGTGTCTTTGACTTGTTGTTCTGTGCAGATTCCATGTTCTAACCAATTGCATATATGCTGACTGGAGATGCGCAGGGTGGCACGGTCTTCCATCAGGCCAATGTTGTTGATGTCTGGAACTTTTGAACATCCAACGCCCTGATCAATCCAGCGCACCACGTATCCCAGAATGCCTTGGGCGTTGTTATCCAGCTCGTGTTGGATTTGTTCGGCTGTGAGCGCACTGGGATCAGCGCACACAGGAATGGTCAAAATATCATCCAGGCTGGCCCTTGGTCTGTTTTTGAGTTTTTCCTGTACCTCGAACACGTTGATTTGATGGTAGTGGATGGCGTGTAAGGTCGCGCCATTGGGTGAGGGGACCCAAGCACAATTGGCACCGGCTTCGGGGTGTTCTCTTTTGGCTTGCATCATTTTCGCCATTTCATCGGGCATCGCCCACATGCCTTTGCCGATTTGAGCTGTGCCGGTGAAACCACATTCAAGACCAATATCGACATTCCAGTCCTCATAGGCTTTAATCCATGGCATGGTTTTAATCTCGGCTTTAGGCGCCATAGGTCCCAACAACATGCTGGTATGGATTTCATCACCGGTGCGGTCTAAAAATCCGGTGTTGATAAAAACGATGCGGTCTTTAACGGCTCGGATGCATGCTTTTAAATTGACGGTGGTTCTGCGTTCTTCGTCCATCACGCCAATTTTTACGGTGTGTCTGGGTAAACCCAGTTCGTCTTCAACCCGATTGAATAGGGTGTTGGCGAAAGCCACTTCTTCAGGCCCGTGCATTTTGGGTTTAACGATATAAACACTGCCTGTTCTTGAGTTTCTCAATGATCCAATACCTTTTAAGTCGTGCATGGCAATCAACACGCTGACCATGGCATCCATGATACCTTCTGGTACTTCTTGGCCATTTGAATCAAGGATGGCTGGGTTGGTCATCAAGTGACCCACATTGCGACAGAATAATAAGCTGCGACCATGTAAGGTGATGTTTTTACCTTCTAATGATTGGAATGTTTTGTCTGCTGCGGGTACGCGTGTCACGCGCTTACCTGCTTTTTCAAAGGTATCGGTCAAATCTCCACGCATCAGGCCCAACCAATTGCGATACACGCCAACCTTGTCTTCACCATCTACCGCTGCCACTGAGTCCTCAAAATCCTGAATGGTGGTGATGGCCGCTTCCATGGTTAAATCTTTCACTCCAGCTTGATCGGTTTGACCAATGGGTGAAGCTGCATCTATTTCAATGATGATGTGTAAATCATTGTGTTTGAGTAAAACCTGAGAAGGGTTGTTTGCTTCACCATTGAACCCCACGCATTGTGAGTTATCGGCCAATTCGGTGGTCTTTCCATCTATACCAACTTTAAGTTGTTGGTCTTCTATGTGATACCGAGTGGCTTGGTGGTGGCTGCCGTTTTGTAAAGGAAAGTGGGCATCCAACAAATCACGCCCATAATCAATCACACGTTGTCCTCGGACTGGGTTATAAGCGGCTGTTTTTTCAGCGCCAACAGTTTCAGCTATCACATCGGTACCATACAAGGCATCGTATAAACTGCCCCATCGGGCATTGGTGGCATTCAGGGCAAAGCGGGCATTGGAAGTGGGAACCACCAATTGGGGCCCTGCTTGTTGGGCAATTTCATCATCGACCTGTTCTGTGCCAACCTGAAAATCATCACCTTCATCGACCAAATAGCCGATTTCAGACAGGAACTCGACATACGCCTTATGACTAAAGTCTGATCTGTTTTCTGTTAGCCATTGGTCTATGTTTGCTTGCAGGTGTTGTCTTTTTTTGAGAAGTTGTTGGTTAACAGGAGCCAATTCATTAATGATTTGAGCAAAAGACTGCCAAAAATCTACAGTGCTGATGTTTAGATCAGGCAACACCTCTTGATTGATAAATTGGGCAAGAACTTGGTCAACTTTCAAAGTATTTTGGTTGATGTATTGAGTCATAGTGGGTCCTGTTAAAAGAGAGATTTGAGACGAAACCTTTTTATTTTATAACAGCTTTTTAGACTAAAAACTCTAATTATTACAAAAATAAGACGAAAGTATAAAAAAAATAATTATTTTAAAAATAGCTTAAAAAAGTGTTTAAAAGTATCGAATATGCTCTTAATATGCTTGAACGTGTTTTTCAAACGTTTGTATGAAACCGCGTTTTTTTAGCAAAATTTTTAACCGACGGTCATTGGCCGTTAAAACACCCAGGACTAATAGATATGTCAAACTACCAAACAGAAGTGAAATCTGCAGAAGGTCTCATCAAAGAAAATCAATCTCCATGGGCAGCCATAAATCCTGAATACGTCGCTCGTATGAAGTTACAAAACAGATTCAAGACAGGATTAGATATTGCAAAATACACTGCTGCCATTATGCGTAAAGACATGAAAGAGTATGATCTTGATCCCTCAAACTACACGCAATCACTTGGTTGTTGGCATGGTTTTATTGGCCAACAAAAAATGATTGCTGTAAAAAAACATCATGGCACCACTGCCAAACGTTATTTGTACCTTTCTGGATGGATGATTGCCGCATTGCGCTCTGAATTTGGCCCTTTGCCGGATCAGTCCATGCATGAAAAAACCACTGTTCCAGATTTGATAAAAGAGTTGTATGACTTTCTAAAACAAGCCGATGCTCGTGAACTTCGTGTTTTATTCAAAGACTTAGACGAAGCCAAAGCACAAAAAGATGAAAGTAGCATCAAACGTATTCAGGACCAAATTGATAATTTTCAAACCCATGTGGTTCCAATTATTGCGGATATTGATGCAGGCTTTGGTAATGAAGAAGCCACCTATTTACTGGCTAAAAAAATGATTGAAGCCGGTGCTTGTGCCATTCAAATTGAAAACCAGGTTTCTGACGAGAAACAATGTGGCCACCAAGATGGCAAAGTCACGGTCCCACACGCCGACTTTTTAGCAAAAATACGCGCTGTACGTTACGCTTTTTTAGAGCTGGGTATTGATGATGGTGTGATCGTCGCCAGAACTGATTCTTTGGGAGCTGGTCTTACCAAACAAATCGCAGTCACTAACCAACCCGGTGATTTAGGTGACCAATACAACGCCTATTTGGACTGTGAAGAAATTTCCACCGCAGATTTAAACAATGGTGATGTGGTTATAAAACAAGGCGGTAAATTGGTGCGCCCAAAAAGACTGGCCAGTGGTTTGTTTCAATTTAAAAGTGGTACTGGTGAAGACCGTTGTGTTCTTGACAGCATTACCAGTTTACAGAATGGCGCTGATCTATTGTGGATAGAAACTGCCACACCAACCGTAGGTCAAATTGGCGGCATGGTTAAACGCATCCGCGAAGTGGTACCCAACGCCAAACTGGTTTACAACAACTCACCATCATTCAATTGGACCTTGAACTTCCGTCAACAAGTGTATGATGCCATGGTGGAAGCCGGTGAAGATGTGTCCGCTTATGATCGTGATGGCCTGATGGACATCGAATATGATGACACCGAGTTGGCCAAACGTGCTGATAAAATGATTCAATCGTTCCAAAAAGATGCATCCAAAGAAGCCGGCGTTTTCCATCACTTGATAACCTTACCCACTTACCATACCGCTGCTTTATCAACCGATCAGTTGGCCAAAGGCTATTATGGGGAAGCAGGCATGTTGGCTTATGTTGAAGGTGTTCAAAGAAAAGAAATTCGTGAAAAATTAGCTTGTGTGAAACACCAAGACATGTCCGGTTCAAACATCGGCGATGACCACAAAGAATATTTTTCTGGCGATGCGGCACTGAAAGCATCAGGTGCTAAAAACACCATGAATCAATTCGATTGATCACATCAGAATCCTTTGTCTTTTAACCCTGCTTCGGCAGGGTTTTTTTGTGATTTTCTAAAAAAATGAAGTGCTTTTGATGATTTCCTTGTATGTCTCCAGTATCAATAACATAAAAACGAGGAAACCCTATGCGTACAATTTTTTTTATGGCTTTCTGTTTATGGACAGCTTCGACAATTGCTGCTGAGGTGGATATCCCCAACACATTCATCCCCAACCAACCTGCCATAGCAGCCGAAGTCAATGCCAACTTTGCTGCTTTGGAGACAGCTGTTAATGACAACGATGCCAGATTAGCTGTTACTGAGTCACTCAACACCGTTCAGAACAATCGTTTGGATTCGTTAGAAACACTGGTCACTCAGTTACAAGCCAGCCTGGATGCGACCAATACAAACGTTTCTGCTTTGCAGTTGGTTGTCAATGACAACGACTCCAGGCTGGACAATGCTGAGCCAATCATCACCACCAACAACAATCGGTTAGATTCATTAGAAACATTGGTCACACAATTACAGGCCAGTTTAAGTGCCGCCAATGCCACCATTGCATCTCAACAAACCACCATTTCTCAACTCCAAGCAGACCTCGGTGCCGTTGAGAATAACTCTGTGTTGGCACTCGATGGTAAATTAACATTAAGCGCTTATGATGGCCACCCCACTGCATTATTTGATGGCATCAATGTCCAAATCACCGATGGCAGTGGTGACACCTCTGGTCCAGTAAATGGCTTGGGCAATCTCATTGTAGGCTACAATGAAGATGACTCTTTTTCCTTGGATTTTTGTTCAAACCCAACTTACACCTCCCAACAAGACTGTCAAAATAACGGTGGCATATGGGATAACAACGTGCATCGAGGATCTCACAACCTGGTGGTCGGCATAGGACACTCTTACGATGACTACGGCGCTGTTGTGGCCGGTATCTCTGGCATCAGTAATGCACCACATGCCAATGTGCTTGGTGGTGATCGAAACACCGCATCAGGGTTGTATTCAGTGGTCAGTGGTGGTGTCAGAAATACGGCCTCTGGCATTAATTCAAGTGTCAGCGGTGGGCAACAAAACACCACATCAGCCTCTGGTGCAAGTGTCAGTGGCGGGCTGAGTATCACCAATAACTTCAGCAACACTTCAAACAATGAAGCAATCAGCCAATTAACTATCACTGCATCAAACCACAGCAACTCAATCAATCAATTGATATCAGACACCGCTGCCAACACACTGGGTTTAAGCCAATTGACTGCAACAGTGGTTACTGAAGCCAACACCAACATCAGTCAACAAAATTCAATTGATCAGTTGCTCAACTATTACAACACCCTGGATAATTCAGTGTTCCAAATTGGCAGTGACCTCATCCAGGCTGAAAGTGAAATCAACCTCATTCAGGCCAATTCTGTTCTGAGCCTTGATGGCTACTTATCGCTGGGTAGTTATGATGGTTATGATACTGCTGTTTTCGAAGGTATAAATCTGCAAGTCACTAATGGTTCAGGTTTGCCAGAAGACTTCAACAACGGTTTAGGAAATGTCATCATTGGCTACAATGAAAATGATTCCACTGCACCCTATTTTTGTTTAAACCCCGACTATGAAAATCAAGCTGACTGTCAAAACAATGGTTCTAATTGGGTTAGAAACATACACACAGGTTCACATAATTTGGTTGTTGGAGAATCTAACTCATATAGCAGTGAAGGAGCCATAATAGCTGGCACTAATAATGTCTCGAATTATTATCTTGCCAGTGTTATTGGAGGTGCTAACAATATTGCCTCTGGATACTTATCCAATATCACTGGAGGTTATTCTAATAAAACCACTGAAACACTAACCGTTGTGGTTGGTGGAAGATACAACCTCGCTTCTAATTCATACGCTGTTGTAGTTGGCGGCAGTAACAATGAAGCCGGAGGCTTATATTCTGTGGTCAGCGGTGGTTATCAAAGAGCTGTGTCCGGCTCTTATGATTGGCGAGCCGGGTCTTTAATTGAGGGTCAATAAGGAGCCATGACCATGAAGTACATTATTTTAATCCTAACAATTTCATTCAGTGGCCAGTCCATGGCCACTGATTTGATCTTTAAATCGGGCTTTGAAGCATCTGGCTTGGTCTCCGGCTCAGCCACAGGCATCAACAACACCGGTTTAAGTTTGCAGTTAACCACCCATGATCAAACTGAATTGTTGAACATTGACGTCAACGGACACTTTGTTTTTGCAACAGATGTTGTCAATGGTAACAATTGGTCAGTGTCCATCATCAACTTACCCAATACACCTCAACAGCAAAACTGCCAAGCAACAAACACTGAAGGCGTTATGATACCCGGTGGTTTCAGCGCGGTACAAATCACCTGCAACGACAACCCATGGAACTGGAATCAAATGAATTGGGATGAGAGCGGCTGGAATTAGCTGACAGTAGGACAAAACACTGCGTACCTTAAGTCAGGTCATCGATTGTGCTGATTCAAAATCTTTGTACCTAATCCCTGCTTCGGCAGGGATTTTTTGTGGTTCAGTTTTACAGCTCAAGTTCTGTATAATAAAAGTGATTATGTCACCTGTATCACCTTGAAAAAACCGAATAAGGCCAAACAACTGTTAAAACAAGCTCTGGGTATGACCGCTCAAGAAAGGACAGTGTTGCTTGAGCAAATTGATGACCCCATCCTAAAAACCCAGTTAGAAACGCTGCTGGCTGATGAAAATCAGTTACAACACTTTATCAAACACGAAGAGAGCTGTGCTGTCACCGATGAGCTCAAGCCAGGTAGTAAAATCAACCGCATCCGTATTGAAAAGCTGTTGGGCCAAGGTGGTATGGGTTATGTCTATTTGGGCTTTGATGAAAAGTTAGAACGCCAAGTAGCGGTTAAATCCATTCGACCCGAACACTTAAAGAACAAAGCCACCCAGCAACGCTTTGTCCGTGAAGCGCAGATTCTTTCCAAGATTAACCACCCGTTCATTTGCCAACTTTATGATTATTTGGAAACTGAAACCGGTGATTTTTTGGTACTCGAATATATTCAGGGTCAACCGTTATACAAAACTCCTTTGACCGAAACACAAAAACTACAGGTGTTGACAGATTTGGCAACAGCGCTGGCGGTGGCACATGAACACGGCATTGTGCATCGCGACTTGAAACCTGATAACATCATGATCACTGACCAGGGACAGTTAAAGGTACTTGATTTTGGTATCGCGCAATCCTTATCCAAACCTCAAAATCCAACAGCTGATAACGCTAAAAACATGGACGCCACCTTAACCCAACAGGGTTCATTGGTCGGAACCATCCGTTACATGAGCCCGGAACAGGCCCAAGGTAAAACCATACAAACCGCCAGCGACATGTATGCCCTGGGTATCATTGCACAAGAGGTTTTCAGCCATGAAGCCGCTTATCAGGTCTTAGAAACCAAACAACTGTTGTCCGATGTGCAACAAGGCAAGCGCAAGACCACCAAACTGCCTGATTCGGTTCAACATCTGGTTAACCAATTGACTCAATTAAAACCCGAAGACCGCCCCACCGCTCAACAAACCGTTGAACACATCAAGGCCATCCAATACGCACCTAAACACAAAAGAAAACAACGCATTAAATATGCTGTATTATCAGCCTTATTGATTTTGTTGGCCATATTGCTGTGGCAATGGCAACAATTCAACAACCAGGCCGAAAAAGACCTGTTGATTAAATACTATGAGAATGAAATCAATGAATTGGTCAAACAAAGTGAACAAATTTATGTGCTGCCCATTCATCCTGTTGAAGCAGAAATCAACCAGATAATACAACAGGCTCAGCTGTTGTTCGGTTCTATTGAGAATGATGACACTTTAAGCAGCGTGGAAAAGAAAAGGTTGCAAGGCATCATCATGTTAGAAGCCGAATACTATGAACAGGCCATACCTTTATTGGAACAAGGGTTGGCTGAAAATAAACTAAAGGCTGATGCCTGGATTAAACTTTTTGTTCAAAAAGCCACTGAACATTCTGAAGAGTTTGGCATTGAACAGACCATGCAAGCCAAAACATTGCGGGAAAAATATTTACAACCAGCTTTAAGTTTCATTGATAAAACGGTTGTTGATAACGGTAAAAAAGAACCCTTGTATGAGGCTTTTGTGCTGTCACAAACAAACTCGCTTGAGTCTGCTTTAGAGAAAGCCGATGAAATATTAGCAGCAGCGCATTGGAACCGAGAGGCGGTGGAATTAAAATCGATGATTCTGTCTGCCCTGATGGTCCGAGCCAGAGAACAGGGCGAATGGGCATTGTCAAAAAAATATGCAGAAATGACTGTTGAAACCTATGAACTTTCAACCCAAATGGCTCGCAGTTATCCGGTTGATTACGCCAATCTATGCCATGTTAATCTGGGTTTGATGGTTGATGCCATCCAGCGCACAGGTCAAGGTATCAGCACTTATTTGGATGAAGCCAAAACCGCCTGCCAAAACACACTGATTATTCAACCACAAAACATTTATCCCATGAACTTATTGGCCATTATTCACATGATGGAAGCCCAATGGAAAATCAGCACCGGACAAGATCCCAATGAAGCCTTGAATCAGGCCAAGCAATGGAACCAAACAGCCCAAGGCATCCATGAAACCCTCACCAACACTTGGAACCAGGCTTTGGTGCTCGCCACCGAAGCCAAGCACATGATGATGCAAGGTAAAAATGCCTTGCCCATAATAAATGAATCCCTGTCATTGTTTGAACAACTGGCAATCACCAACGCCAGCGACAAACCTTCTATTATCAGTGATATGCTGTATGTGATGTCTCTCAAAGCCCACGAACAAGTCCGTCATGGTCAAGCACACTTGCCCACCATTGAACAAGCGCAACTGTTGTTTAATGAAGCCATGCTCAAACCTAACCTGTTGGTCAGTGAACAACGTGGTTTGGTTATCAATATGGCTGAAGTTTTAAATGTTGATTTACAACTTGCTTACGAACAAGGCAGTCTACAAGTTCAAGAAAAAGCCACCCGTTTGATGGCATTCCTAAATCCAAATGATAATTTGATCAAAGACGATCCATTGCAACTAACCAATCTTGCCAATGCTCATTACATAGTAGCCAGATACCTTCACCAACAGCAAAAACCCTTAGAGAATCATCTGGAAAATGCAGTCCATTATGTGGGACAAGCTCAGCAAATTCACCACAACAATTATAAGGTACAACTCGTTGCTGCCAGCATTAAGTCTTTCCAACATTACCTGAATAATGAAGCTCCTGCATCAAGCAACAAGTTATTTGAACAAGCAATAGCCATAAACCCTCAAAATCCATATGGCTATCATGATTGGGCCGAAAGTCTGTTATTACAGGCACAACACAAAGGCCAAAGCGACGCCATTAATAAAGGACTGGATAAAATTAAGCTGGCGTTGAACATAGACACTGAAAACCCCAAATTCAAAGACACTCAGAACAAGTTACTGAGACTGCAAAAAAATATTATCAATACAGCCTTGGACCAATAGTCCAGTCTGAGACCCACTAACTAACCAATCAAATACATGATCATTTAATCATACTGTTACTAAACTGAATTTCTGCTGGCGTTGATGTTGCCATACAAAGAACGGGTAACCAATTTTTCATAGGTGGCTATCAAGTCATCATCCTTAACTGCTGCTACTTTTAACGTGTTGATTTGCTGTAAACAGTATTGTTGAATCGCTAACAGCGGAAGAACAATTGCCTCACGCGCTTGTATGGATTGTTTTCGCAATGGTTTTTCTGCCAACAGTTCTTTTGTTTGAGACACGGCTTTGAGACATTTAACTGCGTTGTTATACTCTGCATAAATATTTAACCAAAAGTCACCAAATTCTTTATCATGCTGCAAGTAAGCAGTCAATGGCATAAAAGACTTACAAATCGACATCATGCTGTTATCAATAATGGCTTTAAAATAACCAGACTGTTGATACAGTTCTTGTAAGGCGGCTAATCGACCCGCATCAATCAGGTTTTCTAGCGCCTCACCCAAGCCATAATATCCCAATACATTTTGTTTTAATTGACTCCATGCACCCACAAATGGAATGGCTCGAAGGTCAGCAAAAACCAAACCCTCAGCTTGAGACCTCTTGGTTGGTCTTGAGCCTATATTGGTTTTACCGTAGTATTTTAAAGTACTGATTTTTTCTAAGTAGGGTATAAATTTGTCATGTTTTTTGAAGCGCTCATAACTCTTCAATGAATCAGTTGCCATGCTTTCAAATAGTTGCCTGCTGGCGGTATCCCATCCTTTGTTCTTTTCTCCAATGGCACCAGACAGTCCCGCACTGAGAAGTTGTTCAAGGTTATATTGTGCTGAGTCTAAGTGGCCAAAATTTGCGGAAATGGTTTGTCCTTGAATGGTCAGTTGAGTCGCCTTGTTTTGAATTGCGGGACTTTGTGAAGCATAAAATTTATGGGCTTCACCACCACCTCGGGCAGGCGGGCCACCTCTGCCATCAAAAAAGACAACATCAACCCCGTGTTGTTTTGCAATTGTACTCAATTGTTCTTTGGCTTTTACAATTGACCAATTGGCTGCCAGGTAACCGCCGTCTTTGGTGCCATCAGAAAAACCCAACATGATGGTTTGTTGGTTTTGCCTTTGTGACAAATGCTTTTTATAGGCTGCATTGTTGTATAAAGCATCCATAATTGTCGCCGCATTGGCCAAATCTTCTATGGTTTCGAACAAAGGTACAATATCAACTGATACACGGGATTTTGACCAACCTGCTAACTTAAAAAATGCCAACACTTCAAGTACATTAAGTTGACTTTGGCAATTGCTAATGATGTAACGATTCGCTCCTTTTTCACCATTTCTATGTTGAATATTCTCAATGGCTTTGATGCTGTTGATTGTATCCTTGGCCAATTCTGTTTTCAGCTGAGTTGTTGAAATTTTTGAATTAATTTGCAGTAGGGCATTGATTTGTTCTCTATCGGATAGCCCCTCATAATCATTGACCAGTTCATCACTAAATTGAGCAATTTCTTGCATGACCTGATGATGAACCCTCGAATCTTGACGCACATCCAATGTGGCAAAGTAAAATCCAAAGGATTGTACTTGACTAATCAAGTCATCAACCCTTTCTATAAACAAGCCTTGGTGTTGTGTTTCAATCATACTTCTCAATACATTGAGCTCGTCTAACAACGTATCAGCAGTGAAAGCAGTTGTATGCTTACTTAAATAGGCGGCTTCATATAAATTTTTTTCAATTTTATCCAGCAACGCATCAACACCAACAAAAGTGAGTCTCCTTTTCAGTCGACGCACATCATTGTGATAACACTTTAAAATACTTTCTCTCAAACGTTGTGCCACTTGTTCAGTGATTTGAGCTGACACAAAAGGATTTCCATCACGATCACCACCTGGCCAAAAGCCCAGTTGCAAAACCTCATGGTTGGGCAAACCATTGCCATCGAATACGAAATGATTAATTCTTTGCTTGATGGATTTAATGGTGCTGTAAAAGACATTTTCCAAATACCACACCAAACTAACCGCTTCATCAAAAGGCGTTGGTTTTTGTTTGTTGAATAATGGAGTTTTACCCAGCTGTTTCAATAATTGTTCAATGAAAGTGGTGTCATTGTTTTTAATCGAATCACTGAGGTCATTCATTATGCCCAAGACGGCCCCGGGATAGAACTGAGTAGGGTGTGCAGTTAACACCACCCGGACACTGTAATCTTCTAGTGTCTTCTTAAGAGCTTGTTTCTTTTCACTGTAATCTGCTTTATTGGCCAAATATGGAATACTGCCAGGTCCATTTAAATCATGGTTTTGAACATAAGCGGCTTCTTCAACTGAATCAAACAGCACAATTTGTCTTTCAATATATTGTATAAACTGAAATAAAGTTGAAAGTTGCTCTTCTTGACTACTTGAATTGAGGTGCTTGTCTAAAAAGCTGCTTATGATTTCATATGGGCTTTGTTGTTTTTCAAAACCATCATCACAAGACTTTGATAACAAGGGTAACAACATGCCGGTGCTGTATACAGCATCAAAAGGTAAATTTAAAAACAAACCATTATAAATTTGGTATTTGTTTAAAACCGTATTGCGGTAGTTAATTAGCTGGTTTTTCCCTTGCATGTTCGGAATACTCTGTATCAAAGTACCTATATTACGCTTTGTTTTCAATCGCTGCAATCGGACGTTTCGCTTATATTTTTATACTCAATTTATACATTAATACAAGTGGGCTTTTTTGCTACAGTTCATTAAAACCAAACACGCGTTCTCATAATATTTAACAGTGTTTAATTAGTTGTGATTAAGGGTCTAATGAATGCTGAACATTTAACTTCTCATGTGTGGGTAAGAAATCGCGGCTCAAAGCACTCACTAGACAAATACATGATAATCGTTTTGCAGTGAAAAAATTGTCAAACCTTTAAGTAGTCACTTAATGGGACTTTTGGCACTGTTATAAACATTGTTACAGCATCATTATATTTGCCCAATTAATTCTTAAATTGAGAAAACCATGAACTTGAGTAAAAATAAACGTTGGTTAACCAGCTTAACATTAGGCCTAATTATGGCCGTTGGTGTTCAAGCACAACAACCAGCCAACAAAACAGAAAACCCATTATTGGCAGAATGGACTGGGCCTTATGGTGGTGTTCCCGCCTTTGACAAAATGGACTTGAAATATATACCAGAGGCTTTTGATGTTGCCATAGCTGAAAATTTGGCAGACTATGAAAAAATTGCCAACAATCCAGAACCTGCAACTTTTGAAAACACCATAGTGGCAATGGAAAAAGCCGGTACAAAACTGGGGCGCGTTTTTACATACTTTGGTATTTGGGGTAGCAACCTTTCAAGTCCTGAAGTCCGTAAACTTCAAATGGAATATTCACCTAAGTTCTCTGAAATGAGTTCAAAAATCTCACAAAATAAAAAACTGTTTGAACGTGTTAAAAAAGTCTATGAAGACTCTTTAAAAAATACCTTGGATGCCGAGTCTCAAAGATTGGTATTAACCACCTATGAAGGCTTTGCTATGAACGGCGCAAACTTGGATGAGTTTTCTAAAAAACGATATGCAGCCATTAACAAAGAACTGTCTAGCATATACACCAGTTTTGCAAACAATGTACTGCATGATGAAGAAGGTTATGTCACTTACCTTAATAAAGACCAATTAAGCGGCCTTCCTGAATCTTTAATTAAGTCAGCTGCACAAACCGCTAAAGAAAAAGGTAAAGAAGGGCAATACGCCATCACCAATACCCGTTCATCAATGGATCCGTTTTTGACTTATTCAGATGAACGTGAATTACGTAAAAAAGTTTGGACTAACTATTATTCACGTGCTGATAACGGCGATGAATATGACAACAACGACAACATCGTTAACATTTTAAAATTACGACGTGAACGTGTTGAATTATTGGGCCATAAAAACTACGCCGAATGGCGATTACAAAACCGCATGGCAAAAACACCAGAAAATGCCATGAAACTAATGGAAGCTGTTTGGCCAGCTGCGATTGCCCGCGTTAAAGAAGAAGTAAAAGATATGCAAACTGTTGCAGATGAATTAGGCCACAATATCACCATTGAACCCTGGGATTACCGTTACTACGCAGAAAAAGTTCGTAAGAAAAAATACGATCTTGATTCCAATGAAGTCAAACAATATTTACAACTGGATAATTTAAGAGAAGCCATGTTTTATGTGGCCGGTGAATTGTTCAACTTTAAATTTACAGCGCTTCCAGACGGCAAAGTTCCCGTTTATCACCCTGATGTTAAAGTATGGGAAGTAACTGATAAAACATCCGGTGATTTGGTTGGCTTATGGTATTTAGACCCCTTTGCTAGACAAGGTAAACGTTCTGGCGCATGGGCCAATGCCTACCGATCTCATGAAAATTATGAGGGTAAAGTCACCGTTCTTTCATCTAACAATTCTAACTTTATTAAACCCGCTCCAGGTGAAGCTGTCTTGGTTTCATGGGATGATGCAGAAACTTTTTTCCATGAGTTTGGTCATGCCTTACATGCCTTATCATCCAATGTGAAATACCCCAGTTCAAATGGTGGTGTGCGCGATTACACTGAGTTTCAATCACAATTATTGGAACGTTGGTTATCAACTGATGAAGTGATTAACAATTACATGAAACACCAAAAAACGGGTGAAGTCATTCCTGCAGCGTTGATTGCAAAAATCAAAAAAGCCGCCACCTTCAATCAAGGCTTTGCCACCACTGAGTACTTGGCTTCCGCTTTGATGGACATGAAACTTCACTTGGCTGATCCTGAAGGCATTGACCCTGATAAATTTGAAAAGGAAACACTGGCAGCACTGCATATGCCGAAAGAATTGGTCATGCGTCATCGCACACCACACTTTGGACATGTGTTTTCTGGAGAAGGTTATGCCACAGCTTATTATGGTTATATGTGGGCGGATGTGTTGACATCGGATGCCGCTGAAGCTTTTGAACAAGCACCTGGTGGATACTATGACAAAGAAATGGCTAACAAACTGGTTAAATACCTTTTTGCACCACGAAATGCCATGAATCCTGCTGAGGCCTATCGAAAATTCAGAGGCAGAGATGCCAACATAGATGCACTGATGCGTGACAGGGGTTTTCCCGTACCTGAAAAGAAATAAAAACCCTCATTTATCTACATCAAGCCTCAAGTTTTTCTTGGGGCTTTTTTGTGGTTAACTTATTTTGTTTAGATTCTAAATCTCATTCTATTAACAATGACTTGATGTGTTCTAGTGACATCCTGTCAGCATAGTTTTCACCATAATAACAATCAATAATCAATCCATTTTTGTCAATGATAAAATCAGCAGGAAGGATGGTGCTGTCTGATTTAAAAGCCCTTTTTCCAACCAGTTTGATACCTTTCATCAAACGCCACATGTGTAACATCATGCTGGTGTATTTTGCTTTTTTACTGCGCTCCAACCCGAAACTGTCATGGGCTTTCGAGTTGGCATCAGCCACAACCGGGAAGGGGCGTTCCCTTTGACTTATAAATGCTTTCACTTCATCGTTTGTGGCTGAAAATATGGCAATGATTTGTAAGCCCAGCTTTTCAAGCTCTGCATACTGTTGTGTTAACTCAAAAACCCTCAAGTTACAAAAAGGACAGTGAACATCTCTAAAAAAAGCCACCAACGTCATTTTCTTGTTTGGAATAACTGATATCTCATTACCATTTACATCAGTGAATTTTGTAATTACTGGTTTACTTGGAATTTTTATTCTCATTAGATTTAATACATATCAAGACCATTTAACAGACCATCAAACACGATATTCCTTACAAATTAATCCTATCAACACGATAATGATGCTTGCTATCAACCATTTATGTTCTGTTTGTTGTAATGGGGTTGTTGAGCTTGTGTTTGTTTTTATACAATGTCTGTTTTTTATTTTTCCCAAACATGCGCCCTCAACTATTAATCAGGAAAATCCACACATGGGCAGGTTTAATTCTGAGCATTCAATTGCTGTTGTGGTTTTTCAGTGGCTTTATGATGAGCTGGATGCCAATAAATGAAATCCATGGTGACCATTTGCTCAAAGCACCACAACCCCAAACCGCGAATATTTCTCAATTTGATTTCTCTTCCCTTACAAGTCAAATCAAACAGCCTGTCATATCTATCAAAATAAAGCCTTGGCTGGATAAAACAGTTATCGAGATACAAACCAAACAACAGGTGCATTTATTTGATGCCACAACTTTAACGCAACTTTCGCCAATCAATGAACAACAGGTCAAGGAAGTCATAGATTTTCACATCATTTCAGATTACAGCATTGACACCATCAAAAACCTGAACGAAACACCACCAGAAGCTCGAGGTCGAAAAGCGCCTCTGTGGCAAGTGCAATTGACTGGTCCGGAAAACCCAAGAATTTATGTTTCTACCACTGGTGAAATTGTGGCCAAAAGAACTGATCGCTGGCGCTTGTTTGATTTTCTGTGGATGCTACACATCATGGACTATGATGAGCGGGATAACTTCAATCACCCTTTATTGTATTTAACGGCTTTGTCTGCATTGATGTTTACCTTGAGTGGGCTCATGTTGATATTTTGGGCTTTTAAAAGACCCAAATCACAATAAATTAACGGGTGTGATTTATGCTTGATTGCTAGCATAAGGTGCTTAGCTGTTTCAGTTATACATCTTTTTTAAAAATTTCATTTTTGGGGGGGAAACACATGAAGGCTTTTTTATTTATACTGGCTTGTTTCTTTTGCTTATCTGCATCGGAAGCTCAAGTCAGATGTGATAATTTATTCGGCTGCTGTCAATATTCTGCTTCTTTACGACAAACCTTAATTCACAGTTAAACAAGCTAAGTGACACACCTTTGACAATTGTCAAACACCTGTTTTAACGCTTTTTTTACAATACGGTTTTTCACAACAAATGAGACTAACCATGAAAAAAGTATTAACAACTGCCTTGGCTTTAATGAGTTTAAACGCAATGGCTGTAGAAAAAGGTGATTGGCTACTTCACGTGCGTGCCATCAACGTTTCTCCTAATGATGACAGCTCTTTAATTCATGTTGATGGTGCTGGTGTTGATGGCACCGGTGTCAAAGTTGATGACGGTATGTCATTAGATGTTTCCGTGGGATACATGTTTACTGATAATTGGGCTGTTGAGTTATTAGCAGACTTAAGCTCTGAGCACAGTGTCTCTGCATATGGCTTGTCATCACTGGGCGTTCCTGATGGAACTGATGTGGTTGATACCAATGTGCTACCTCCCACAGTGTTTTTGCAATATCAATTCAACCCCAAAGGTAAAGTAAGACCTTACTTAGGCGCTGGCTTAAACTATACTTTGTTTTTCAGCGATGATTTAACCGATGCAGCACAAAGCGTATTAGGCGCCAGTAATTTGGACATTGACTCATCAGTAGGTGCAGCTGCACAATTTGGTATTGATTGGGAATTAAAAAACAACTGGTCATTTAATTTAGATGTCAAATACATTCAAATTGACACTGAAGCCACTTTTGATACAGCCATAGGTCGTGCTTCTGTTGATATTGATATCAACCCAACTGTCTTTGGTATAGGCTTTGGTAAAACTTTCTAACGAACGAAATTGTTCTCTGTAAAATATTTGGGTCTGGAATCTCTGGGCCCTTTTTTGTGCCTCAATACGCCACCTTAATACCCGCTGTATATGTACATTAAAGTTAAACAACCTTTCTTTTCCCACAATTCCTTATTTCTTTCAACTTTATTTAAATACCATACATATCAATATCTTAAATGGCACTTATAAACGTTGTTTAACGTTTTCTTAACATTAAATCGACAGCTTTTCATGTCACGTTTGTAAAATGGGGAGCATCATATCAGTCGATATGTGTACGATTAACAACATGAGGACATATTATGAAAAAGAAAACAGACAAGTTGAACCAAGCCATTAAAACCACCGTTTTAGCCGCTTCTCTTGCTGTAGCTGCTCCGTTTGCCATGGCCAATGGAAACGACAAGTATACCTCTGATAATCAATTAAGAGACGCTTGGTTAGATGGAAAGATTGAAACTGCACTACTGGTTAATAGGCACTTAAATAACTTTACCATCGACACAGAAGTCAAAAACAGCAAAGTCATGCTTTCTGGTACTGTCAATTCTGAAATTGATCGTGATTTAGCAGAACAAATTGCAAAAAGTATTGATGGAATTACGACAGTAGACAATGACATCATTGTAAAGAAACCTGAAGAAATGAAAGACAACCTTCATTTATCACACAAACACCAGTCTGATAAGTCCAGAAAATTCGGTACTTGGTATGACGATGCCACCACCACAGCATCAATCAAATCTGAATTGCTTTGGAATGAAAACACCTCAGGCCTAGATATAAATGTCGACACAGCTTTCGGAGTTGTTACTTTAAATGGCGTCGTCGAAACAGCTGAAGAAAAGGAGTTAATTGAGCAAATCGCACAAAATACTGCAGGTGTAAAAACTGTTGAAAGTGAAATTGAAGTTGACAGTAACTCTTAAACATCATTTCAACCAACAAGATGGGGCAAACAGTCGCCCCATCTTTCACTTACATTAAACAGGAGTCTTTTATGTTAAATTATGCATTAATTTTTTTAGTCATTGCTTTGATTGCCGCTGTTTTTGGATTTGGCGGCATTGCAGGTACAGCTGCAGGAATAGCAAAAGTGATATTCTTTGTATTTTTGGTACTTATGGTTTTGTCATTCTTTGGACACGTATTCCGATAACAAGCAACAAAATAAAACCTCACAAATGTGAGGTTTTTTTTATGGCTTTGTAACCACAGAAGGTTCCTTAAAATGGGATTGATGAAGCACATCCACACCACATTCTAAATCACTGATCCAATCTAAAAATTGATTAATTATCAATTCACCCTTAAACGCCAAACCATGTTGAGGCACAATCATTTCAATGTCCATGTTTCTTACCATCCTGGCCCACAAACGTGTGACTTTACTAGAACACATATAACGTTGGTGGAAACCTTTCATCAATGGAATATGAGATGCAAAATCTTCAACATATGCTGAATCACCTTGGTTTCCTAAAGAAGCACCCATGTCCCCTGAAAACAATATTTTACTGACAGGGTCATAAAGCTGAAAGTTGCCCACTGAGTGTAAAAAATGTGCTGGCAACAACACCAGTTCACTTTTCCCAAATGGCATCCTAATACCTTCATCAGGGATTTCAACCACTCTTTTGTTAAAATCACCAACCTGTTTATTCACATGAGATGAAACCAAATGTGGTAAAAAACGCCCCCATAATTTTGATACCAACACCTGACAATTGCTGTTCATTACCCATCGGTCAATAGACGCGATGATGTCGGGATCTTGGTGTGAAGCAAATATATAGTCCAAGTTTTTGGGATTAATGTACCGAGTGATGGCCATATTTAGTGGAATGTAGGTGAGGTCTCCACCTGGATCTAGCAATATTGACTGTTCTCCACTGACAATCAGAAACTGATTAGATTGGACGCCATGACCTTCAACCAAGTCATTAAATGCCAAACACATGTGATTGCCACTTCTGTATAAAAACTCAGGTTTTCCAATCATTAATAACGCCTTTAATTTAAAAAGCACTATTCTAATAACCACAGCTGTTTGTTATTTTGACAAAAATCAAATTTAACAGGTTCTGGTTTAAATTTAACCACTACAACCATGTTTAAGCCCTTTACTCCTTTCTTAAGAAGCTGTTTCTTTGACTTCTGTCTCCTGTTGTTTTACCAAACCAATCACTTTCCAGTCTACACTGAGTTTTTCAATACTTTCTTCTCTGGTAAAAACACGCAACCGTTTACCATCTGGTGATACCCCAAACATGGGAATTACATTTTTACCGTGTTTGGCCAGATAGGCTTGGTAATCAAATTCATTGGTCAGTAAGGTGGTTTTAATCTGTGCGCCTTGCGCCAACATACTGGCAATTTTTGCATAAGTGACATCTTTGGAAAACAAATGGCGTGCAATACCTTCTTTCGAAACACCATGTTTGTGGTCATCTTTTTTTCTCTCTTCACTGTTTAGTATAAATACATTGGCCAAACCGAACTCGTTTTTATAACGCGTGGCTGCCAACAAATTTAAATCCTTATTCATCGAAACAGCAAAAAGTTTACCAATACCTATCAAGTCTAAATGCTGATCTGCATGCTCCGAAACCACATTACCATAGTATGTTTTAATTTTTTTCATCCGTGCATCTTTAATGTAGCGCCAATGAGAATCAGTTAACAAACACTCAAAACCATGTTCATTCAAAGCTTCAGCAATCGCAACGGCCACAGGGTTGCTTCCAACCATCAAAATACCTTTAGACTCAGGATTTGCTACCCCTAGCTTTTTCGCTAAAATACCAGCAGTAGCAGATTGAAACACAACTGTGCCAATAATGACCATAAAAGTCAACGAGACCAAGAGGTTGGCCTCACTGTAGCCTTGCTGCTCGAGTTTTAATGCGAATAACGCAGACACAGCAGCAGCCACGATGCCTCGAGGAGCAATCCACGACAACACAAGCCGTTCGTTGACTGTGAGGTCAGAGCCCCATGTAGAAACCAGTATTTTTAGGGGGCGTGCAACAAACTGAATAACCAATAACAGAACCAATGACAACCAACCAATTTTTAAAAATTCAGCCAAATCTAAACGTGCAGCTAAAATAATAAATAACCCGGAGATCAACAACATTGTCAAAGACTCTTTAAAGTTTAAGATGTCTTCAATGGGCGTGTTTTTACTGTTAGCCAACCACATTCCCATCACTGTTACAGTTAATAATCCAGACTCATGTGCCAACTGATTTGAAACGGCAAAAACGGCAAAAACCAATGTCAAAGTAAAGACATTGTGTAAATACCCGGGTAACCAATGACGTCGCAATACCACACCCATAAAGGACCCAGCTAAAGCACCCAGAACACCACCAACTAACAGTATCCAGCCAAAATCAAAAACCACATCAAGTATACCAGCAGCGCCTTGTTGTGAAGAAATGATGAAATTAAAAACCAATACTGCTAACAAGGCACCTATTGGATCAATCACGATGCCTTCCCAACGAAGTACATTGGCCACTTTTTTATTTAATTTTAAAATACGTAACATGGGCACGATTACAGTGGGTCCAGTGACAACCACCAATGAACCAAATAACAATGACAACAACCACGGTAAATCTAAAATCAAATGGGTGGCGAATGCGATGGTTAACCAAGTCACTAACATTCCTATAGTGACCATGCGACGTACCACCGATTCAAGCCCACGAATTTCTTTGAAGTTCAAAGTCAACGCCCCTTCAAACAAAATCACAGACACCGCCAATGAAACCATTGGAAACAATAAATTACCAAAAATCAAATCCGGATCGATTAATCCAGTAATTGGTTTACCAAGTACAATACCCAAAAGCAACAACAACAGAATTGATGGAAGCTTTAACCACCAAGCCAACCACTGAGCCAAAGATCCTAAAATACCAATGGCTGCAATTGCCAACATGAGGTTATCAGTCATTTTTTATCAATCCTGTATTTCTTTGGCTTTTAAAGCCGATAGTTTTTTAGAATACCTAGACTGCACCAACTCAGTTATTACCATGATGACAATAACAAAATAAAATGTGGCTTTGCTCATTTGAGTGATTTCATGCCCAAAAAATTTCAAATGGGCTATATGACCACCTTCAGACAATAACATCACCCCAACAATAAACAACACAAACAAACCCAATACTTCATACATGCGATTTTTTTGCAGGAATGTCGCAATGGTGTCTGCCAACCATACCATCAACAAAGCCCCAATTAAAATGGCTGTTGCCATCACAATATAGTTATCTGTTAACGCCATGGCACTCAGGATAGAATCAAATGAAAAAACCACATTCATCGTAACTATCAGCACCAAGGCGGTGGTAAATGATGATTTTTTCTCTTTTTCTTCAGCCATCTGATCTTCTAAAGACAGCATGTGCCAAATTTCTTTCATCGCTGTATAAATAATAAATGTGCCACCCAAAAGCACCACCACAGCACGCAAATTAAATGAACCTTCAACCACACCTGTCCATGCTAAAGTAAAAAAGGGTTCTGTAAAATAAGACAATAATTTCAACAACACAAACAACAAAAGTAAACGAAATAACACAGCCAACCAAATGCCTGTTTTGCGTAATTTAGACTGTTGTGATTTTTCAACACGTTGAGATTCAATGATGATATAAAGCAGGTTGTCAAAACCCAATACTGCTTGTAGCATGACCAACATACCCAAGGTAAATAAATTTTCTAAAGTGAATAAGCCTTCCATTGTTGACCTCTGTCTTAAAAACAATCATTGTTAACTTTTACCCCAGCTTTTTCAAGCGGTTTCGCGGTAAACCTTCGAGACAGGTTTTTTTCTTTTTCAAGTGTGGTGATTGATAATGAATGATTCCTTAATTTGGACAACCTGATCGTATATGGCGTTTTGGTAGAAACTGGTGCCGAATTACAAATTCCCAACACATTGGATGGTGCTACAAACCTGAGCTTGAACGCCTCTGGAAACACCGTTTTATGTATTAATATTGGTCAGACCACTGCGATTCAGTCACTGACTACCGATGCGGGTGGTACACTTCGTACCCAAGGCCAAACCTTCTTAATCGCTACATCATTGAACGCCTTGTTATGTGTTTAACCATGCTTGGTACTCGTTTAAGTCAGATTCTATTAACTGCTGCTTTTCAGCACCTTTGGCTGAGCAGATTTTACTTTGCCTAGGATATTCGGCCCAAGACAAAACATCTCGGAAATCACCTTTGGCAGCACCCGTATATTTTTTAAGTTCAGCGATGCTTGGACTTTGACTAGCAAGTTTTAAAATTGCCAAACGAACACGCGCAGGCTCTTGCTCATACGATTCTTGACCATAGGTTTCCAAAATTTCAGTAGCCTCAATTCGATCTTCCTTTTCAGGAAATAGGCTAATGAGTTTGCTTGCTAATCTCACTTCATTATCCATGTGATGCCTTACGCCTTAAGCAGCGGCGACGCTTGCGGCGTCCTGCTGACTTAACTTGTTATGCTTTTTAGCAGAAACATATGCGACCGAAAAAAAACACAATGACAACACAATAAAGTGTATTGCATAATTTAGATTACTTAGTGAAACAACTGGATTTATTACCGGTATATCATAGATAAATACGTTACCAACAATCATATACAGAGTTGCTGTGGCGTATCCGATACCTGAATACATTAGCCAATTTTTAGGGGATGTTTTTCCTATAATATAGCCCGCAATCGCAGCAATGATTCCGAACCCTAAAAACTGCTCTACGACACTAAGGACAAAGTATCCTGATTGAAAGTTCAAATACTCTTGAAACCAATTAAAATAACCTTTAGGGATTGCTATTGCTGCCACAACACCCATTATATTCGTGCCTATAACCCCAACCAGCACTCCAAGCACAATAGATAAAATTGCAAGTTTTTCTTTATTCACTCGATATTCTCCTTTGAAGCATAACGCCCAACGTTGGCTGTCGCTCTGCCGCTGTTTGTTAGCATGCTACTTGATTAAGTACATGCCCTCGCTCTCTGGGCGACCTAACCGAAAACCAAACTTTTTATATAGATCAGGAACATCAGCCATTAGGGTGATATACGCACCTGATGGTGCCTCACGTTCCAGATACGCCATAATTCGATCCATGATCAAACGACCAAGTCCATTCCCCTGATGGTTAGGGTCAACAGCGACATCTACCACTTCAAAGTTTAATGCCCCATCACCTACAACTCGCCCCATTGCAATGGTTTTCAATCCTTTTACAACATGTACACCAAATAAGCTACGGGGCAATCCTTTTTCCGCTGCAGCTCTTGACCTGGGTGATAACCCCGTAATTACTCTCAAGCGAAGAAAATCTTCGACAGAAGCAACTTTTTCAATTACTTGATACATACCGCCATCATGCATGCTAACCATTTATTATATGTGCATTGATGATTAATATCATCCGATTCTCCTGATATAAGTGCACTGTTTTTAATGGCTTTTTATTATAAGTCATTGATTTCTGACTTTGTAGGAAATGATTACTGCGGTAATAACTGGTTATGGGCGGATATACGTGCATGAATTCACTGATATCAGCTGAAATCTAAATATATGTGCACAACGCTAAGTTATTGGACCGTGTTGCTGCGAAGCAGCGCTTTTATGGGTCCAGCCAAGAAATGGCGAACATTGAACGCATTGTTATAAAACACTTTGCAATACCCCCATCTCTAATTTGAGAAAAATGTAGACTCCATAAACAAAGCAGCCGCCTCTACCTAAACAGAACGCCAAGGGAACCAAAATATGCGAAATAGAATGATTAGCACGAACTAACTGGTATAAGCTCCAGAAATCCGATACTGCTATATTTCCCAAAAGAACAATTAGCGATGGATAAATAATGAATGCCGTTATTATCGACAATCCGTAATCACCATATGTAAAGCTGTATATTAGAGCTAATACACAAGACACAGCAAACATGATTAATGCAATTTTCGTAATCCGTTCATGTAGCTGTATTCTACGTTCTTCAATCATCTTGAGTTTTATAACGCCCAACGCAGTGACTGGCAAAAATGGCACGTAATTGCGCAGTCATTTGAGTGACGGTTTTGACAGTCCATTACTGCTGCTTGTTATCCGATTGATAGGTTATTAATAGCATTTTTTAAATTTTCTCTTGCCGATGCTTCTAACTTCTCATAGAAATAGTCATGTGAGAATATCCGATCTCTACTGAGAAACCCTTCTAATATCTCTTTACGCTTTTTCTTGTATATGAAGTTAGGGATAAGCTTATATTCTTTTCGAACCCAGCTCTCAAATTGTTCATAAAGCTCGCTATGGCAGCCTAAAATTGATAAATCAATATCTATTATAAGCCTCTCATCATTATCATGCACAGCTGCATTATGAAGAGTGGCCATGATTAAGCCATGCACTTTTTCGATAAAATCTTCATCAGCATTATTTAGCTTTAGAAAATCAGCTGCCCAATTAGCACTGTCTAGCTCGTTACTAGATGAAAAAACTTTGTAGATTGCATCATGAAACCAAAGCGCTATTTCTAATGCGTTATAGTCGTTTGCTAATTGTTTAACTTGGTCCAACGACCTTAATGTGGCATCTATGTGATTGGCGTTATGATAATGCCGATACTTTTGCGAATAGTGAGCCATTAGCTTTGAATAGGTTTCAATATTTGAATCGAACCCTAATCTATCCATTAAATCTAGCCACTTTGCTTTATCCATTATCTAACCATTGGCGCGTCATCTTTCCGCAAACCTCATTATTTCAAAATATATTACCATTGATTGACCTCTTTTTAGATCAAAACTTGGAGAGCTGCTGAGCAGCTCGACCCGCCGAGTCGGTTAGGCAGTAAATGAAGTAATGGCGGTTTGTCGTAGACCGTGGTCGCTTTCTCTTTAGTCTGGAACAAAAGTGAATGAAGACCCAAAGTCATTCCTTATATGTGTGCATAACGCCTTTGTCAGTTGCGTTTTGGTTGTCGTGGAGTTTTGGGGTAAAGTGGCGCAGCCACCCCAAAACGGAGCGAAGCAAATATTATCCTATTGATAATTTTGTTATGCGATTTAACTACCACCATCCCGTTTGTTAATTCCGTCAATTTTACCCTGAGGTAGCGATGAATATAAGTCATCAATTTCTTTTGGTTCGGTGATCATTTTGGTGCAAATAAAATTAACAAGCTTAAATAGAGTATTAACGGTGTCTCTATCATCTTTTAAATCTATCAATCCAGGATGAACTGCATCGTTTCCAATTACTCTAACGCTATCCAGAGCTTTTTGAACTCTCACTGGCAGCCCTTCTTTGACTAGCGACGCAATATCCGTGTTGATATTTTTCCCGGATTGACCTAGATGTGCACACAGTTTCTGAATAGCCAACCTTAATAAAGCTGCTGCCCCGCGAGGTGATAAGTTACTAATTGTTCTTGCTTCTTCATAGTCTTCCCTTATTTCTTCCGGAAGATCAGAGTTTGGAGGTTGAGCAGATGAACGGATTGGAAAGATCACTTTATTGTCGAGCCAAATAGTAGGCGAAGAACAGTTTTCACAATTAGAAACTAAAAAATTTTGATTTTGGTATTGAGTCCCAAAGCCTTCTTTATTTGTAGCGCCGCCCATGTAATACCAAGTTTGTTTAGCATACACATGGCAATTAGGGCAGTTGAAGGCGTTCGCTCCTTTTTCAGGTGCAACATATTCTGCTTTCATTAAGTCTCTCTATTCCGGTTTTGCATAACAACTTATTATATGTGCGTAGATGATTAATATCATCTGATGCTCCTGATATAAGTGCACTGTTTTTAATGGCTTTTTATTATAAGTCATTGATTTCTGACTTTGTAGGAAATGGGTACTGCACTGATAACTGCTTATGGGCGGATATAAATGAAGACCCAAACTTATTTCTTATGTATGAATCAACGGCATCAGTAGGGGATTACTCGGCACGGCATTGAGGTTCAGTCTGGGTAATTGTAAATTCAGTAAATATACGCCGTCTTTGATTTTATTGGGCACATAAATCATTTCCGTGATGGTTTTATGTTGATACTGTTTATGTGTAGATTCATGACTGCCCGGTTCAATGTTCCAAAATAAACGGTGATTACTGAGCAAACCATCATCATGCAGGCGATCAACTGAAGGTAAATCCACCAGAAGATGTTCAACATTCGTTTCATCTGACAACCACTGCATGGCTTCATTACTGAAAAAAGCTGGGTGGATGTCTTGGCCATACTGATGGGTTTGTTTAGATTCGGTATTAGGTAAGGTTCTGATTATCAAGGCTTTTACACCCTTGTGTATTTTATTCTTTACAGCTGTCAACTGATATTTGCAAATCAGTTTATCACCGGGTTCAATTGGAGGTTGATAACTGTCAGTGCTGGTTTGTGTCGCTGGCTCAACACTGATCACCAAAGCCATCATCAGTGGTTGTCGAACCACATCAGCAGGCGCAATCAGTTCATTAATGACGTGCGAAATGCTTTCTGTATGGGTGCCATTACAATGCGGATTCAAGGTTACGTCTTGTGCATTACAGGAGCCGCCTTGGGTGGTGTCTCCAATAAAGTCACCTGATTGCATGGGTGTGGCTGTGGCCACATTGGCACCAAAATGATTGGGTTGTGGCCCATCAAATTGCATGGGAATTGCGATAGAAACTGGTGCTTTTTTCAGCTTAACCCGAGCACTCATGGTAAAAATTGCGTCCGATTCAGATTCAACCACTCCAATGCTGTGCCTGACAACATCCTTTGTTTAATTTCATCCGAGTAGGGCATGGATTGAATCAATTGACCGGGTTGTAATTCACCCAAAGGAAAGGGGTAATCTGTACCCAGTGCCAACCTGTCATGTCCCATCAAGTTAACAATATAATCAAGCACACCCGGTTCATGTACCAAAGTATCCAAATAAATTTGTTTCAAGTATTTCCTTGGGTTGTGTTGATTGTCCACCGCCACTAGGTCTGGCCTGACTTCAAAACCATGTTCTATTCGGCCAATGCTGGCTGGAAAACTGCCTCCGCCATGTGCAAAAGCAATGCGCAAGTTTGGTAGTCGTTCTAACACACCACCAAAAATCATTGAACAAATTGCCAAAGATGTTTCGGCCGGCATGCCCACCAACCAGGGCAACCAATAATCTTTCATCAAATCTTTACCGACCATATCCCATGGGTGTACAAATATGGCAGCACCCAGCTCTTCAGCGGCGGCAAACACCTCAAATAATTCAGGTGCATTCAAGTTCCAATCGTTGACGTGGGAACCAATTTGTACCCCGGCCAAGCCGAGCTCTTTAACACAACGCTCTAATTCTTTGATGGCCAAATCAGGGGCCTGCATTGGTAAGGTACCCAGACCCACAAAACGCTGCGGGTTGGTCGCCACTTTTTGTGCCATGTCATCATTCAAGAATCGAGCCAGGTCATGGGTGTCCTGTGGTTTGGCCCAATAACAAAACATCACCGGCACTGTAGATAATACCTGTACGTGCACACCGTGTTGGTCACATTCGTGTAATCTGACTTTTGGATCCCAACAGTTAGCCTCTACATCCCTGAAGTGTTTACCGTCTTGCAACATCCTGGCACAACCACATCCTGTGTGTTCCAATTGAACAAAACCACCATAACCATACTTTTCACTCAAGTTTGGCCAATTTTCCGGCAAGATATGTGTATGAATATCAATCTTAAGCATCAGAGGTCCAGCTTATTTTGATCTGGCATCACAGTGCCACACTGGTCACAAGTTCGCAGTTCTTCACTGCTGAAAAACCGTTCAAACACCGGAAAAAAATCTTTTTCAATATCGAGCAAAGTAAAGTACTCTTCATACAGCAGATGATTACAATTTTCGCAATACCACATCAGACCATCTTTTTCATTCACCAAACGTTTGCGCTCAACCACCAACCCAATAGAATCCTTGAAACGAATTGGAGAATGGGGCATTCTGGGGGGCAATAAAAATATTTCACCTGCCTTAATCGGATAATCTACCACTTTACCATCCTGCTGCGTTTTCAATAACATTTCACCTTCCAACTGGTAAAAAAACTCAGGGCCTTCATCGTAATGGTAATCACGACGACCATTAGGCCCACCCACCACCATCACGATAAAATCATCTTCCTCAAACACCTGCTTATTACAAACAGGCGGCTGCAGCTGATCGCGGTGATTATCGATCCATTGTTGAAAATTAAATGGTGGAACTGGTTTATTTTTGATTTCACTCATGAATTCACTCTTTGATGACTGCTATACATTTTAACTCAATCGCTATCGGTGTCGGTAGTTTGTTGATTTCAACGGTGGTTCGGCAAGGTTGGTTGGTGGCAAAATACTCAGCATAGACTTTGTTATAAATAGCAAAGTCTGCATCCATATTGGTTAAAAAAACTGTGACATCTACCAAGTCATCCCAATGAGCACCAGAAGCCTCTAACACCAACCTGACATTTTCAAATACACTGCGACATTGTGTTTCTATGCAATACGAAGTGACATTACCACCCTCATCTAAACTCACTCCTGGTATTTCTGTTGAATCTTTTTTTCTCGGCCCTACACCTGATAAAAACAGCAGCTTGCCAACTTGTCTTGCATGTGGATATAAACCGACAGGGTCGGGGGCTTGGTTTGCCATGACTTTTTTCATATTTTTCTTCTCAACATGTATTTGCACTGGACATTATGAACCACCAGTATCAGAATAATTGGTATTTTAGGATAGGAGGAGAATCACCATGCTCAGCATTTTTGCACTCGGCACCAACCCATTAGATGTTTTATTAAGATTTTACGTCAGTCATGAGGATGAAATCAATACCAAACAACTCACTATTGGGGTTAACAAAACATGAAAAAATTATTTAAATATTTAGGTGGTTTGCTTTTATTTGTGGCTCTACTGGCCTCAGCTTTCTTTGTTCACGTTTGGTATTTTAAGCCTTATGACATCAACTTGTTTTTTGGTAAAACCGCACTGCAATTTGCCCTAGAAAGTCCTGAAACGCTGAGTTCAATCAGGGTTTTAGAAGGCTTTGGCATAAATGGTCACAATGCAAAGTTAGATGACGTCAGTTTAGCTGCTGGTGACAAAACATTTGAAAACTTATTGGAAGCCCACAAGACGTTGCTTTCCTACGATGATGAAGACTTAAGTCCCAATGATAAATTATCTAAAGATGTGATGCTCTCTCTATTGGATATTGTTGTTGAAGGACAGCGATTTAGATTTCATAATTATCCAGTAAATCAACTTTTTGGTGAACAAAATGGCTTTCCTTCATTCATGGAAAGTACCCACCAAGTTCACTCAACTGGTGATGCAGAAGATTACGTCACACGTTTATCAAAGGTTGGCATTAAGTTTGATCAAGTTTTAGAAGGGCTTAAACACCGAGAAAATATAGGTATTTTACCCCCACAGTTTGTGGTAACCAAAGTGTTGGAAGAAATGAACGGATTTGTCACGACCCCAGCAGAAGAAAACATCTTATTTACTGCTTTAGTAAAAAAAATGGAAGCCGCTCAAATAGCTGACAAAGACCAACAAATTTTGGCAGTTCAGGCCAAAAACACCATTGAACAAACCGTATATCCTGCTTATCAAAAACTCATCAACTATTTTGAATATCTGGATGTGAAAGTCAGTGAAAATTACGGCGTATGGAACTTGCCTGATGGCGATACTTATTATGCACTTGCACTCAAATTCTTTACCACCACTGACTATACCCCTGAATACATCCATAATTTTGGCTTACAAGAAGTCGACCGAATACAAGCTCAAATACTTGAAATCCTGGCCGAAGAAGGATGGGACACCAGTCAAGGCTTTACCAGTAGCATTGAAAACATGGCCATTAACCCTCGTTTTTATTATGCTGATTCAGATGAAAGTCGTGAACAAATTCTCGACGATTACAAAACGCTGTTAACTGAGGTTAACAAGCAAATGTCGAGTCACTTTTATGACATACCTGAAGCTGAATTGGATGTACAAAGAATACCTGCATTCAAAGAAAAAACTTCTCCAGGTGCTTACTACCAACCCCCAGCGATGGATGGCTCTCGACCTGGGGTGTTTTACGCCAATTTGTATGACATCAAAGCCACTCCCAAATACGGTATGAAGACACTGGCCTACCATGAAGGCATTCCTGGTCACCATTACCAGTTGTCTATCCAGCAAGAACTAAAAGACATGCCTTTTTTTAGAAAAATGGTGCCTTTTACCGCTTATGCAGAAGGTTGGGCTTTATATGCTGAGCGGGTGGCTTTTGAAATGGGCATGCTAGATGACCCTTATGACAATATCGGGCGTTTACAAGCAGAATTGTTTCGAGCGGTCCGCTTGGTGGTAGACACAGGCATACATGCCCAACGCTGGTCTCGTGAAAAAGCCATTGAATACATGTCATCCAATACTGGAATGGCTGAGTCTGATGTGATTGCAGAAATTGAACGTTATTTTGTTTTACCAGGCCAAGCCACCGCATATAAAGTGGGTATGACTAAAATTTTAGAGCTGAGAGAAAAAGCACAAAATGAACTGGGCGATAAATACGATGTCAGAGATTTTCATCGCGTGGTGTTGAATAATGGCTCTGTTCCTTTAAACATATTAGAAAAATTGGTCAACCAATATATCAAAGACAAAAAAGCCTAAATTCGAGTAAGTTTATAAGCCAGTCAACTCCTTTGACTGGCTTATTCTTATTTATTTAATCCCACGTTTTCTTTTTATTTCTTCCATTCTTTGTTGTTGTTGTTCATGTTCTTCCATCATGTATTTGGTTGGTGACTTGATGATTTCCAGCGGTTCCCAGGTTTGCTCTGGTAACAAACGCCCCATTGGATCAAGCTTTTCCCATTGTGAGTTGGCAGCATAATAAATATAATCACCAACAAGCAAACCATTTCCCAGTGATTTAAATGTTGGGTGAGAAGCCTCTATCGGAAACATATTTCGCAGAAACAAATCTTTTTCTAAAACATAGCGCATCAAACGAACAGGAGAAACACCGCTTTGGATGGCAACCAAGTCACCTTGATCATAAAAGACATCACTGATTCCAGCAATAAAACCTTTGCCTGTTTGTATCAAAGGCTTCACTTTTAATTCTTTCAAATTAATGACAAACAGACCTTGTTCATAGTCAGAAACATATAAAATGCTCTCGGTTTCATTGCTTGTAATTGCTTTGACAGAAGCTAAGCCAGGTAATGAAATTAGCGGTTCAACCGTTTCACTGTCTTTCTTGATTCTATAAAAATCACTACCAAACGCATCAACAAAATATAAATTTTGTCCCGAGGTCAAGTGCATGGCAGAAAACAACATCGGCTTGTTACTGTTAGCAGTGACATAGTTTTTAATCAATTCACCTGTACTTAGTTTGAATTTTGAAATCATGGCACGACCAAAATTTGTTTGCGTGGTTCCAGTGTAATGGGGCAATGTGGCAGACGATACCCACAAAACATCTGCTTTATTGTCTGCAACCAAATCAATCGTTCCCCAAGGCCCTGTCGCTGGGTTACTTGGTTTTATAAACTCCTCAAACCCATCTTTTTCGGTGTATTGGTAAATCGACCCTGCTCGGACACTGCCCAATAAAAACCGTTTTTGCTTGCTGTCATATGCCATGTTTTCAAACAACATACCTGAATAATGGTGACTGATGGTAAAAGCTTTTTCACCCTCTCCAAAAGCCTGACCATTTTTTATCATTTCATCTTCAATATAATCAAAAACCTTGGTTCCTTTGATGTTGTCAAACCCTTTACGATCACCAATTACATAACTTAAACCTGCTTTTTGTAGTTCAATTAGTTCATTATAAGCTGCAGATTTGTCATTCTGTAATGCATATGATTTAGCCAGTTCTAGGCGAAAATCCGGGTTGAATGGACGCAATTTGATTAAACGCTTCATCACTGTTTCGTGTCTGGTATACAAAGACTTATTGAGGTTTTCTTCGGCCATTTGCAAGAGACGAGAGATGTCATTCAATTTGTTGGTTTCATCTGCAAAGGCTTTTTCCGTATCTAAGGCTTGTGAGAAAGCAACAAAGCTACAAAACAAAGAAGTAATCAAAGTTATTTTTTTCATAATTAAGGACATTTCAAAAGTTATTATAAGACCTCTTACTACTAATGAGGTTCAATTCAAAATGCGGCATTTTATCAGAAGTGTTGCTAAATAGCTGTTTCTGGCTGTGGTAGCTGATAAAATGACGCTTTTTTTGCTGACATTCTTTAATGAAACTTAAAAACGACTTATATCTCCGTGCATTACGCAAAGAACAAACCGAAAGAACACCTGTATGGCTGATGCGACAAGCAGGACGCTACCTGCCTGAATACCGTAAAGTACGTGCTCAAGCTGGTGACTTCATGACTTTAGCAAGTACACCTGAAATGGCCTGTGAAGTCACCATTCAACCATTGGAGCGTTTTCCTCTGGATGCAGCAATCATATTTTCTGACATTTTAACGATTCCGGATGCCATGGGGCTGGGTTTGTATTTTGAAGCGGGAGAAGGTCCAAAATTTAAAAACCACATCACTGACGGTAAACAAATTGCCGACCTTCCGATTCCTGAAGCAGAAGATCTGCAATACGTCATGGATGCCATTGCACTCACCACAAAAACCTTGGATGGTCGTGTGCCATTGATTGGCTTTTCTGGAAGTCCTTGGACATTACTCACTTACATGATTGAGAATGGTGGCAGTAAAACTTATGCCAAATCAAAAGCTTTGTTGTATAAAACACCAGAGCTGGCACATCAATTGTTGGATAAATTGGCGCAATCAATCATTAAATACTTGATTGGCCAAATTCAAAGCGGAGCCTCTGCTGTACAAATTTTTGACAGTTGGGGCGGGGTGCTTAGCCCAGCTGATTTTAAACAGTTTTCACTGCGTTACATGCAACAAATTGTAGATGGCTTAAAAGCTGCTGGATTTGGTGAAACACCCATTGTTTTATTCAGTAAAGGAGCCAACCAAAACCTAACTGCACTGTCTCAAACCGGCTGTCATGGCCTTGGAATAGATTGGACCATCGATATTGATGTGGCCAAAACATTCACTGGAAACCGAGTGGCTTTACAAGGCAACTTAGACCCTGCAACACTTTATGCGCCTGATGCATTTATAGACCAAGCTGTTAAACAAGTTATTGACGCTTATGGCACCGATCCAGGACATGTTTTTAATTTAGGACATGGCATGCAACCTGACATGTCTCCAGAAAAAGTGGCTGTTCTGGTTGAAGCGGTACGTAAGCACTCATCGAAGTGATATTTATATGAAACACAAACTAACCACTTTAATCAACGTCCCCATAGGAAAATGGTCTGAACATACCTTACAGACTGAAAATGGGTTAACCTCTGTTATGGTTAAACGCGGACATGCCCAATGGGTGGCATTTATTAATGAATGTCCGCATCAAGGCAGAAGAATGGATTATGCAGAAAACACCTTTCTTGAAACACCCGATCACCAGCTGGTGTGTCCTGCACATGGCGCCACCTTTGACAGCGAAACCGGCTTATCTACCAGTGGTCCCTGTGCAGGACAATACTTAACACCGCTTAAAATATCATTTGACCAAAAGGATGTCATCGTTGAAATCTCATAAAGCGCTTTTGGGCTTAATGTTTCGTTATGGCCTGGTTGGCGTTTTAGCAAGCATCGTCCATGCAGGTATTAGCCTGCTTATTATTGCAATGTTTGCAATGAGTCCTTTTTGGTCCCATGCCATTGGTTTTTTTGGTGGCTTAATTACTGCCTATCTAGGCCATTATCATTTTTCTTTCAAGGATGATGGTTCGCATACGAAACGTTTTCCTAAATTTGCCATAACAGCCTCAACAGGGTTTGCCTTACACCAAACAGGTGTTTATGTTTTGGTTAATCAAATGAATTTTGATTACAAATACCAGGCTTTACCGTTGTTGATGGTATGTGTTCCTGTTGTGACTTTTTTGATGTCAAAGTTTTGGGTGTTTCGCTGATCTGTTCTTCTATATATGCCACATTAAAAGGCACCAATTTAAAATCCAATGGCAAATTACTGATGTCATCCTCATCCCAAAAACAAAACTCTTTCATGTTGTAATACCCTAAATAAAAAACACAGCATACAAATACCTTGTGTCTTATTTGGGTACAAATTATGACGAGTTATGGCACATCTATTTATCGACAGCTTGGCTACTTTATCAAAGCCAATATATTTGCTTGAGTCACTACTTACTTATTGAGGGCACTGGTACCGATCAAGGGCTGTTAATTTCTCCACTAACAAATCACCAGCAGGGTAGTCTTCAGAGGTGTCGTACCAACTGATTAACGCTGTTGAATCTGTTAGCAGTGTAAAATCAATCTGTCCCCATTGGCTGAACGCAGCCGCAGCTGTGTCATACAAAGGAGGAAACTGTGCACCCACTCCAGCTTGTGCTGACAAAAAAGCTTGTGACCCCAAAACGGGACCCTGTGCCACCAACCATTTTTGCTTACCTGCCAAGTAGTGATACCATGCCAAGGTCATTTGTACCTCCCCTTGGTTTTCTATCACATTAACAAAAAATCCATGACCACTTTGTTCTGCATTAAACCATGAACCCGCATGACAGCTGTTAATTACACCAATGGTTTGGTCGGTGGCTTTAGTTGCTGACAACCGTTGCATTGTCATGCTGCCATTTTGGAAGCCTGGCTCTGCTGTTTCCCATGCAACAAGCAGTTCATTGCCATTCAAAGTTAAATCAACCTGGCCCCAAGAGCGAACCTTAACATCTTCTGGATCAAAAGCTTGACCAAACTCAGCACCATCTGTATAAATCACAGGTATGCGCGTACCTTTTTCATCTATTGGTGCCACACCAACCAACCAAAAGGGCAGGCCATCATGAAAAGCAAACCATGAAAAATTAACCGCTGGCTCACCATTTAATACAATTTGTTCTACTTGTAAACCATGACCGCTTTCTGAAGGATTAAACCACAATCCACTATAGTCATTGTCATTTGTGCTATTGAGCTGTGTTGCGAAGTTAGAATTGAGACCTATTTGTAGCAGATCTAAATCCCCATCCTTATCAACATCAACCAGCTCACTGCTTCGGGTTCCTAAATCAAACACCATCAACTGTTCTTGTTGAAGCCCAGTTGGTGAACCTAATGAAATATAGTCAACATCATCTACTAAACCATTTATGTTACTAATGACTTTGGCACCAAATACATCCAAATAACCATCGTGGTTAAAATCAGCAAGCTCAAGTGCAAAAGGTAAAAGCTCACTGTTACCTTTATCAAATACTTGTCCTTGCCAGCTACTTTCGCTTTTCTTTAGCCACACCAACCCCTCATCAACCCCTGCCAAATAGGGAATCACCACATCTTGGACACCGTCTAAGTCCATATCAGCCAGCTTCATGGTGGTGATGAAACCAAAACTGTTACCAAAACTTGACTGTATAGGAAGATCTGTTTCATTGATAATTTGTTTGGTAACAAGCGATTGTTGTTCATCAACACCCATCACCATAAAACCGGAGTTGAAGGTTCCTGGTAATTCATCAACATAGACTATTAATTCAACTGCTTGTTTATCGGATTCAACCACCTTGAAATCAACAACTGTATTTTCAATCAAAAACTCGCGCTCATATCCCAAAGAACCCTGTTCCAGAATAATTAATTGTTTGTCTCCATTGATGTAAGCCAAATCAACCAAACCATCTTGATTAAAGTCTAAACTTTGTAGGTTTTTGATGGCACCTGTTGGTTCTTTAAATAGAATTGATTGTTCAAATATTGGGTATTTCTGCCACTTGTATAGGGTGTCCAAACTCACACCCACCAACGCCTGCTCATCATCATTCAAATCAACTATCAACAGTTCACTGATTTCTTGACTTGATACATGCTTAAGCGCAGAAAATGAACCTAAACCATTTCCTTGCTTAATTTCGATACCATCTTGGCCAGCTAATACCATATCAACGTGGCCATCTGCGTTGATATCGCCAGCCCTCAGGATATGTTTTCGACCCCAGTGACCGTCTTTGGTTTGGTGTTTTGTTAATTGTTGGTTTGCTTTGTTTTGCCAAAATACCAAACCATTTGAACCCACACTCACCACATCTGGTCTTCCATCTGCGTTGAAATCATCAATCACTACCTTTTTACCAAACTTATTGATTTTATCAGTTGAAATGATCTCAACGTCTGGATGCACAGCTGAATCACTGATTAACAACACGTTTTCACTTTCTGTTGAACCCACCCATGTCTCTGGTTTGCCATCATTTTCCAAATCAATCAAACCACCGTATTGAACACTTGAATGGTATTCAATGAGTTGTATAAATGGCAAAGGTAACTCAATATTTGAGTCAGTCTGTATGAATTGACTGCCTTCATTCAGAAAACGTACGAAATCACCATTGTGCACAAAAGCTTGAACATCTATGTCACCATCACCATCCAAATCTGCCAAAGCAACATCACTGTAAGAGTTTATTATTTGGTTGAGATTGTTAGGATCTGACGGAGTTGATAGTGTGAAATTAATGGTTTGTTTGTTATCGGCTAAAAAGCCTGTTCCCGGTTCATAAACATAAATCCCTGGTAAACCCGATAAATTCCAAATATCTAAATACCCATCCAAATTAAAATCTGCCAATTGTGAGCTCGGCTGAAGTTCTATATCTAAAAGGGTAGAAGTGAACGCTCCGTTTCCATCACCAGAATATAATTGTGTTTGGTGACTGATGACTGGCAAAAAACCCACCTGAGAAATTGTACTGATGATGTCTTGATGGTTGTCTTGGTTAAAGTCTCCCACTCTAAAAGTCACACCAGAGCCTTGGGTAACAAAGCTGAAATCTGGCTGTGTCATGTTAAATCCAACAGACCCTTGATTGGTATATATTTCTAAGTAAGAAGTCTGCTGAGCGTTTCTTGGAAAATCTGCTTCATTCCATTCATTTGATAACAGCAACAAGTCCAATTTTCCATCACCATTGATGTCTGCCAAATCAACTTGAACAATGTATCGAGGAAAAGGCAGATTAAGAAACTGTGCTTTGAATCCATTATTTTGATCATTGCGGTAAACCAACATATTTCCTGGTTGATGTGTGGCTATAAGAATATCTGTATACCCATCACCATCGATATCCCCATGTGCAATACTTTCTATGTCGCTATACTGTGCTTGAAAACTATTGGCTTTATATACACTCGATTGACCAACTTGTTGAAGCATTATCAACATAAACAGCATGACAGTTTTCACTTTTCAACTCCTTTTTTATTTGTGGTTTTTTATTGTAACTTTTTTTAAGCTATAGAATAAAATTAACAGACAAAATTAAACTTTCAAAATCTTGACCGGGTAGTGTTCTGATACTTTGCTTACTCATGCCTATTTTTTCAAGCACACGAATGGAAGCTTTATTATCAGGTTTGGTATAAGCTAAAATTTCATTGCTTATGTTGTTTTCTTCGACCCAAGTTAAAATGGTTTGAGCAGCTTCAGTACAAAAACCATTTGATCTATAATGAGGCAAAAAAGCAAACCCAATGTCTGGTGGCATGTTTTCTTCTCGTTTAACCAAACCACAAATACCCATTGCTTCTAAACTGTTTTTTGGGGTGACTTTATACAACCCAAAACCATGTTTTTTATATGATTTAATCAAACGGTCATTTAAATAAAACAAGGCATCTTGTTGTGTTTTGATGTCTCGATCACCGATATAATAAAGACAATCTGGATCATTAAATAAGCTAAAAATAAACGGACCATCAGAACGTTTAAGTTCATTTAACCTGAGTCGACGACTGACTAATTCAAAACTCACTTAACCGGTCTCAATTGAGCCTGGTATCGCGGTTGATTATGACGTTTCAAATCGTAAGTCAAAATTTGGGTGTTTGGATCATAATCTAACATCCACACATTGGTTGCAGCGTCGGGTATCAATTCAGCCGTTTCTTCATCGGCTTCAAAATGTTGTTGCCATGCTGTTCCCTGATCATTAGCCCATCCTCCATAATTGGTGATGTCATCAGGTGTTCCGTCTTCATGCCTGTGGTCATGCTTTAAAAGCAAACCTTGATCTGTGTCTGTAATTATCCATGTTCTGCTGCGGTTTTCTCCCACATCAAATTGAATTTTTACTTCATCTTGTTGACATGATTTAAAGTCAGCAACCAATAAATGACCAAAGAAATCATGGCTGGTATCATCGGGAAATGTACTGTATCCAGAAAACACTTTGCCGCACAAAGATTGTATGTTGTTAAAAAAAGCTTGCTGAGTGTCTAAGGGTTGTTCGTGTTTAACGGCACAAGCAGAAAGACATGTCACAGTAATCATTAATAGCACATTATTTTTTTTCATTATTTCCTCTTTGGTAACAAAAACAATTCACAGTATGGTCATTAACCAAACCAGTGGCTTGCATCAAAGCATAACAAATAGTGGTTCCCACAAATTTAAAGCCACGTTTTTTTAAATCTTTACTCAACTTATCTGAAATTTCAGTACTAACCGGGACTTCTGCAGCCGTTTGCCAATGATTGATGATTGGCTTATTATCAACAAATTGCCAAATATATGCATTAAAACTTCCAAATTCCTCAATTACCTTGATGAAGGCTTGTGCATTGGTGACTGTAGATTTTATTTTTAAGGTATTGCGTATAATTTCTGAATTTTGTTTCAATTGAAGAAGTTTGGCTTCATTAAAATTCGCCACATGATTAAAGTCAAAAGCTGCAAAAGCCTTTCGATAGCCTTCTCTTTTATGCAAAACAGTGGTCCAGCTTAAACCTGCTTGAGCACCTTCTAAAGTCAAAAACTCAAACCAAAGTCGATCATCATATACTGGTACTCCCCATTCTTCATCATGGTATTGTTGATCTAATTCACTGGATTCTTCTGCCCAAGCACATCTGTTCTTATTTCTCAAAATTACACCTCAACTGTTGTCCACTTTTTGGCTTTCCACATATGAATCATGGCCCAAGTAAACACCAATCGGTATAGAATTTGTCCGATCCAAATTGCAGTTAAACCCATGCCCAAATAGGGTCCCACCAACCAAGCCATAGGTAAAAATACAATCCATTGTAAAGCAAAAGAAATTTTCATGGTGCTGGTGGTATCACCAGCACCGTTGATGGTATTAAACAAAACAATACCTATACATTCTACGCCTAAAGACAAAGCAGCCAATTGCAAAGGTAAACGAGTCAAATCAATCACTGCCTGATCTGAAAGGAATAAACGCAAAATACTGTCAGGGAAAAACATCACAGGTAACATTAAAATAGCAGCTGTTATACAAGCTAATTTAACAGTATCCCACCCCCATTGCTGTGCTGCTTTGATGTCCTTCTTGCCCAAGGACTGTCCCACCAAAGTAGCACCACCCAATCCAAAACCCATGGCCGGCAACAAACCAACCAGCATTAAGTTTATGATTATGTTGGCACCTGCTAATTCTTTGGTGCCCACTTGGCCAATTATCCAAGACAAGGCAGCAAAACCTGCGGCAAAGAAAAACTGTTGTATCGAAGAAGGTACCGAGGTTTTAATCATTTGCATAACTGTGGCTTTAGATGGCAGCTTCTCTAAAAAACCATATGCTTTGGTGTGTCTCAGCGCACAATAAAAATAATATAATACAGCCAAGGTAATCGAAATACTGGTCCCCAAACCCGCACCATAAGTTCCTAAAGCAGGCAGGCCTAATTTGCCGAAAATCAATGCATAACTGATGATAATGTTACTGCTGTGCGCAAATATCAAAGCTTTAAGATATACCTTGGTCATATTAATACCGCTCCAATAACCTCTGAAGCTATAATGTATGGCCAAAGAAAGCAAACCCAAAAACCGCGCCTGCAAATAAGGCGTGCCTTGTTCTACCACCACAGAATCTGGGTTAAACCAGTGTATTAAATGTGGTGACAAAAAATACAACAAAAGTGTCATCGGAATCGCCGCAAACAATATGATAATCAAGGCAGCATTCAACGGATAAGCAGCTTCTGATGAATTGTTTTCTCCCATTCGTCGTGAAACCATCGCCTGTACACCGGCACTCAGCCCCAATAAAAATGCCACACACATGTAATTGATAAAACCACCCAAGCCAACGGCTGCCAATGCTGGTGCACCAAGACGACCAACCATGGCAGTATCAACCAAATTTAAAATATTTTGTGACATCATCCCACCTATTATGGGTAATGAAAGTACCAAAATGGCTTTTGATCTTTGTTTGTTGAGCATGGAGTTATATTAACTTGCTTCTACACTCTATATAGATAGTTTTTTAAATGTTATGTTGATTTTTTTTCATAACAGCTTGTCACACGGTTGTTACAACACATGTCTATCATTGTTGTTTTTGCTCCCAACCCATGTTGTCTTCACTTAAAAACAAAGCGCCAAATTACCAACACAAAATCTCTAATGAATTAAATTTTTATAAAGATTGTCATGAAGTACATGCATTGCCTGATATTTTTCATTATTGGTCAAACAAATACCTGTTGCCTAAACAGCAACCACATGGGTTCAATAGCCCTGATGATTTTTTTGTAAAAAAAACCCTTGAGCAAATCAATCAAGCAGACTTGAATCAATGCTTCAATATATTAAGTGTTGGATGTGGCAACGGTGAATCTGAAATACAATTAGCCCAACAAATCACCAGTCAAGGTCACAGTAATTTCAAAATCATTTGCCTTGATATCAATCCAAGCATGTTAGAACGGTGTAATCAAGCAGCTAAAAAAATGAAGCTAGAAAATCATATTGTTACATTGTGTGCTGACTTTAATCTTTGGACTACAGATTTGTCTTTTGATGTGATTATTGCAAATCAATGTTTACATCATGTTTTGGCATTAGAACATCTGTTTGATACCATTCATCAAGCTTTAACTGAAAATGGGGTGTTTTTGGTGTCTGACATGATTGGTCGAAATGGTCACATGCGCTGGCCTGAAGCTTTGGATTTATTAAATGATGTGTGGCAACAACTGCCTGATCGCATTAAACACAACCGTCTTCTCAATCGTTTCGAAAAAAACTACATCAATCATGATTGTTCTACTTCAGGGTTTGAGGGTATCCGTGCCCAAGATGTCTTGCCACTATTGGTTGAACGGTTTCATTTCAATTTATTCATTCCTTTTGCAAACATCATCATGGTTTTGATAGACAGACCTTTTGGTCATAACTTTGATATCAACAAACCACAAGACTTGGCGCGAATAGATGAAACACATCTTTTGGATGAACAGGCCATTTTAGATGGTTTAATTAAACCCACCCAAATGATAGCTGTTTTAAGTAAGGGTAGTGGTATGTCTGTTTTAACTCATGAAAAATTAACCCCTGAGTTTTGTATCAGACCATACTAAACAAGACCACAAAAGTGGTCTTGTTTGGTGCTTATTTTAAAGTTTTATTCATCAATGGGTTCTCTTTTGAAACCACGTTTTTTTCCTTTTTTATCGTGTCTGTGTTTTTGACCACGCTCCTTTCTACGTTCTTGCATGCTTTCAAACTGAGCCATTTGTTCTTCTGTTAAAAATTTTGCCATTTCAACTTTACTTTCAGCCATTACCTGTTCGTGAGCAGCTTTAAGTTTTTCGCGTTGTTTCAATTTAAGCTCATGCATTTGTTCTTGTTGCGTTTCAGTAAGTCCCAACGGATTTTCATTTCTTTCTCTGGGACCTGCAAAAACCTGTCCTGCAAATACAATCATTAAAATTAAGTTTACATTTTTCATGTTATCTCCTGTTTGGTTAAGTTCATAATAAGTTTAATCATAAAAGGTGCAAACAATATGCAAACATTAAGGCTTTTGAATAAACTTATAACCACAGCCATATACAGACTGTATGAACTCATGAGAATCAACCTTTTTTAGTTTTTGTCTTATTTTTTTTATGTGACTGTCAATGGTTCTGTCTGAAACAATACGCCCATCTGCATAAATTGCATCCATTAATTGATCACGATTAAATACCCTGGCTGGCTGAGACGACAGTTTGTCTAATAAGTTAAACTCAACTGAAGTTAATTCAATCATACTGCCTTTAAAGTGGACCATCAGTTGTTCTTTTTCGAGTCTTAATGCTGATTCACTGTCGATCTTAATTTGTAAACTTCTTAATTGAACTTTAACTCGTGCCACCAACTCTCTTGGACTGTATGGTTTACATACATAATCATTAGCGCCAATTTCTAAACCCAATATACGATCAATTTCCTCCACTTTAGCGGTCGTCATAATAATTGGTACATTACTGAATTTTCTGACATCTTTACATATTTCAATACCACCCTTACCAGGTAACATTAAATCAAGCAAAACCACATCAACTGGGTTGTTTTTTATAAAAGATTCAACCCCTTCGCCACTAAACAACAAACTGACTTGATAATTCTCTTTATGCAAATAATCTCGCATCAATTCAGCCAAGTTTTGTTCATCTTCAACAATTAAGATATGAACATCAGACATAAGCAGGCAACCTCACTGTCATACAAATCCCACCTAAATCAGAAGCTGTTGCATATACATTACCATTATGGGCTTCTACAATGTTTTTAACTATAGCCAAACCCAGTCCAGAACCTCCTGTCTTTTTATTCCTGGAGCTTTCTTTTCGGTACATCCTATCAAATATTTGTTTCATCTCTTCTGCCATTAAGCCAGGTTTACTGTCGGCCACTTTTATAACAAATTCATTGTTTGTTGCATCAAAATATGAATCGATCTCTATCACACCACCAGCATCTGTGTAATTTACAGAGTTACTCAATATGTTGCTAAACATTTGTTGTAATCGTGAGACATCCCCCATCACCAACTGTCTTTCTTGGGGTTGTTCTTTAAAGTGAATGTTTATGTTTTTAGCGGCCGCAGCCAGTTTTTGTGAAGCAATAACAGTCAATAGAATAGGTTGAATATCAACCGCTGCCATTTGGTATTGCATGCTGCCTAAATCAGTTAAACTCAGTTGGTGTAAATCATTGATTAGATGCTTTAACGCAGTGATTTGTTGGTGCAACAACTGTAAACTTTTTTCATCAGCTTGATGAATACCATCTTGAATGGCTTCTGTTTCTGCCAACAAAACGGCCACTGGTGTCCTTAATTCATGAGAAATATCAGCCATCATTTTTTTATGAATTTCTGTGTTTGATTGTAATGTGCTGGTAAGTAAATTAAAGTTTTGACCCAATTGTCCTAACTCATCAATTCTATTGATATTGGTTCTAACAGAGTAATCTCCAGCAGCTGCTTCTTTTGTGGCTTCATTTATGGCTCTGATTGGTCGTGTAAAATACCTGGCTATTGGTACAGAAGCAATCAAAACCAAAACCAACATAACCGAAGTCATGATCCATAAAAATTGCTTTATTTTTTCATTAAAGATCATGTCAGATTTAAACTTGTCTTTCTCGTGTTTTAAATTCAACAAGTAGCCCACAACTTTTTTGTCATGGTAAATAGGTAATTCAATGTATCGATCATCTGAACGTATCTTCATGCCTACAATCATTTGTCTGTGTGCATCAAGTAAACTAAACTGTGGTATAAATCTTCTTAATTTTTTCTTTTCTTCTGGATCAGGGAAATGAATTCTTTTGTTTTTATTCTCAATACTCACTTCCATGGCACTTTGAGTAAGTAAATTACCCCAAAGTCTTGGGTTGTCCTGTAATGATTGCCAGCTTAGTTCATTGCTGTACAGTTCTTGCAAACTACCAACCACACGTAAATTCAGATCGTCATCCAGCTTTTTTTTATAAATATTAAACTGCCTTTCTACACCATGACGCATCATGAATGACATCACCAAAACCACTGCTAAAGTCAGCGCCAATAACATCAAAAATACTTTTGTTTGAATTGATTTAATTCTCATAAAACAATCTTGGCATATAATTTAGCAAGAAAAAAGGAAATGAATGGGTATTGAATTGCTTATAAGTCCCTGTTTAACAATCATTCTTCAATAATGACCTTACTTACCAATACAAAAACTAGAAAAGATCTCACCTAATAAATCATCATTACTGAATTCACCAGTAATTTCATTCAATGCATTTTGTGCCAATCGCAACTCTTCAGCTGACAGTTCACCTTGGTTTTGTAGCAGTTGTTGTTCAGCAGCATCTATGTGTTGTTGTGTTAGTTTTAACTGTTCAATGTGTCTTTGTCTGGCTGTGAAAGTGTTTTCATTTAATACGCCCATATTGACATGTTCAACTATACCAGATCTTATCGCATCAATGCCGAATCCGGTTTTTGCTGAAACCATTAACACATCTTTAATGGCTCTGTTGCTTGGATGTAATACATCAAATTTATTAATGATGTTAATGTATTTTGTATCATTAACAATAACATCAGGTATGGGTTGTTGACCATCTAAAATATGCAACACCACATCAGCTTGGTCTCTCATTTTTAATGCCCGTTCTATACCTTGTTGTTCGATTGGGTTATTGGTTTCGTGTATTCCTGCAGTGTCAATCAGACGTACTGGAATTCCTGCAATCACAACATCTTCTCTCACCACATCTCTGGTGGTTCCTGCAACATCAGATATTATGGCTGTGTCTTCTTCTGTTAAACAATTTAATAATGATGACTTTCCCGCATTGGGCTTTCCAATAATGGCTATACTGATTCCTTGGCTCAACACCACACCCGTTTGGGTTTTTCTTAATGTATCCTTCATCAATTGGTTCAATAAAGACAATTGTTTTCGTAAATGACTGTCTGATAGAAAGTCTATTTCTTCTTCTGGAAAATCAATGGCTGATTCAACCCAAACCCGTGTTTCAATTAACAATGATAATATTTCATTAATTTGATCAGAAAATGCACCTTGTAAAGACCTTTGTGCTGCCAAAACTGCTTGTTCTGAACCACTAGAAATCACATCTGCAATGGCTTCGGCTTGAACCAAATCTATTTTTTCATTTAAATATGCTCTTTCAGAAAATTCACCAGGTCTGGCCAATCTAGCACCCAAAGCCATCACTTCCTTGAGCAACATATTCATTACTGTATGACCACCATGACCTTGAATTTCAACCACATCTTCACCAGTGAATGATGCTGGTTGTTGAAAATACAACAACAGACCAGAATCTATGGTTTGTTGGTTTTGGTTTTTGAATGTTGCAAAATGTGCATGTCGCACTTTCAACTCTTTGAGTTGACTGATAGTCAATGCGATTAACTTGGCTTGTGGCCCTGACAAACGAATGATGCCAACACCACCGGTGCCAGCCGGTGTAGCAATGGCAGCGATGGTGTCAGTATGGTGTGTCATGATTTAACTTTTATCGTCTTGTGCTTCAATACGTTTAGTAATGACCCACTGTTGAGCCAATGAAAGAACTGAGTTAACAGCCCAGTAAAGTACCAACCCTGATTGGAAAAAGGCAAACATTACTGAAAAAGCAACAGGCATGAATTTCATGATTTTGGCTTGCATTGGATCCATTCCAGGCGTTGGTGACAAACGCTGTGTCATGATCATTGCCGCTGCATTGATGGCTGGAAGAATAAAGTATGGATCAGGTGTAGACAAATCCTGTAACCACAAAATAAAAGGGGCCTGACGTAACTCAACAGATTCTAATAACACCCAATACAAAGCAATGAAAACAGGGATTTGTATTAAAATGGGGAGACAGCCCCCCAAAGGATTAACTTTTTCTTTTTGGTACAAGCCCATCATCTCTTGATTGAACTTTTGTTTGTCGTCTTTATAACGCTCTTTTAATATAGCAATTCTTGGTTGTAATTTACGCATCCTTGCCATTGATTTATATTGTGCTTCAGACAATTTGAAAAACAGCAGTTTAATTAATACTGTTAATAAAACGATAGACCAGCCCCAGTTTCCAACAAAAGCATGAATTTTTTCTAACACCCAAAACAATGGTTTAGAAATGGCGGTAAAAACGCCATAATCTACTGTTAAGTCTAAACCTTTGGCAATTTGAGGCAGTTGTTTTTGAAGTTTTGGTCCTACATACCAAGTGGATTCAAAGTTTTCAACACCACCTGCTGCAACTGTTTTTGCATTGGTGGTAATTTGGGCTAAATAGGGATGGCTGGTATTTGGTCTGTATTTAGCAATAAGCTGTGCTTGATCATTACTTGGAATAACACCAGCAAAGAAATAATGTTGTACCATTGCAACCCAACTGTCTTTACCTAATTTTTGGCTCGTACTCTCATCATGCATGTCATCAAAGCTTGTGGTTTCATAGCCATTTTCATCATCGAAATAACCCACACCTTTAAAAGAGTATCTACCAGCATCAGTAAATGAAGGATCTACACCTTCCCAAGGGTTGTTTCTGGCTAATTGTTGGTATTCAGACATCAACCAATTTTGCGATGTTGTGTTACTCAATGTTTGCGTAAACTTAATGGCATAACTGTTTGGGTCTATGGTATATGTTTTTACCAACAATCCTTCAGGTTTTTGGTGAGTAAACTTAACCGTAGTGATTTCATTTGTTACTTGTACCACAGGCGTATCAGTCACAAACTCATCATTATGTGTGAACTTAACACTGTTGCTAACTAAGCCTGAATCAATTTTAAATTGATTGTCTCTGTAATCCATTAAAATAACATGTTGTAACTCTTTCTTTTTTAATGGATACTTTTTCAATTCAGCATAAACCAAAGCAGCACCTTTGGCCGAAAACTCTAATTTTAATAATGGAGTTTCTACGGTCGCGATGATACGTGTAGTAGTGGTTTTTTCAAAACTGGGCACATCATCTTGGGTGTTGTTTGTTAAAGGTTGTGGTATATCACTGTCAATACGCTGGCTTACCACAGGTTCTGGGATATTGTTGTTACTTGCAGCACTTTCTGATACTGAATTGGAGTTGTTCTCAACAGGTTTTGAATAATCTTTTTGCCATTGTGTAAATAGCATAAAACCCAAAAACATCAGGGTGATTAAATAAAGGTTTTTATTGTTCATCTATTTTTTCTCAGTTAGTTGCCAAAGTTGATTGAGACTTGCTGTTATGATTTGATTGCTTAGCTTTGATACACCTGGTTTGGCCATAACCACATAGTCAGCTGATTTTAACCTTTTTTGGACTCTAAAACTTTCTCTTATTAAACGTTTGATGCGATTTCTTTGGACGGCTGTTTTATCAACTTTTTTTGAAACCACAAAACCCATGCGAGTTTGTTTATCAGGTTCAATATAGTGTACCAATAAGGTAAAGTGCCTGTTCTGAATTCTTTTTGACTTACTAAAAACCCGACTGAAATCAAGTCGGGTTAATAATCTTTTGCCTTTAGGGAATTGTTCCAAGGCACACCTGCTGATAGGTAACTTAATTAAGCGGCCAGTCTTTTTCTGCCTTTAGCACGTCTGGCGTTTATCACAGCACGACCACCTGCGGTTTTCATACGTGCTCTGAAACCATGTGTTCTGGCTCTTTTTAAGTTACTTGGTTGAAATGTTCTTTTCATGATTCTATACCTGTTTTTTTAACGCGTTCGGTATGCTTCATGCACACCTCTAAAAAGGTGGTGCATCATACTGTTTTTTTATGTTTTTTTCAAGCTGTTTTTCATTTATGTTTTTTTGGGGTGCTTTCCTCGATAGACTTTTACTGACTTCCGCATTTACTTTTAGCTACCGGTGGTGATTTTTACAGCTTTAATGATACCTGCTTTATATATAATTTACATAAATTTCTTGCTATACTTTATCACCTTTTAACATGAGCTAGATTTGTATTTTTATGTGGGAACGCTGTCTTAAACGACTGGAGTCGGAAATACCAAAAAATGAAATACTTTTGTGGATAAGACCGCTTGAAATTTCCATACAAAATAATCACATCACGCTTTTGGCATCTAATGATGTGGTGTTAGAAAAAATTCAAAACCTATATTTAAGTTCTATTGTTGCTGCAATAAAAGAAATATTTGGCGAAACTTTCAATGCGTCAATACAAATTCATAAACCTTTTATTTCACAAACAACAGAAGCAGAAGCTCCTACCAGTAAAAACAGCATTCCGTCCAACTTAGATTATCGATTTATTTTTGATAATTTTATTGAGGGACGTTCAAATACAATTGCATTAGCTGCTGCATTGCAAACTGCTCAAACCCCAAATCCTGAATACAATCCATTGTTACTTTATGGAAGTACTGGTTTAGGTAAAACCCATTTGTTACATGCCATAGGAAATGAAATTTTAAAAAACAACCCAGACGAAGTGGTTTGTTATTTACATTCAGAAATCTATGTCAATGAAATGGTTAAAGCCATTCAACAAAAATCAATGGAGTCTTTTAAACAAAAATATCGTTCCGTAACCACTTTGTTAATTGATGACATTCAATTTTTTGCACGTAAAGAACGAACACAAGAAGAGTTTTTTCATACCTTTAATTATTTATTAGAAGGTCAAAAAAGAGTCATTATCACTTGTGATAGATACCCAAAAGAAGTAAATGGTTTAGAATCTAGACTAAAATCAAGGCTGGGATGGGGGATAGTTGTTCCAATTGATCCACCAGATTACGAAACTCGCGTGGCAATTCTTAAAGAAAAAGCGAAGCACATTGGATTTACTTTAGACGATGATGTTGCTTTTTATATTGCAAAACAACTAAATTCTAACATTCGTGAACTTGAAGGTGCTCTTAGCACATTAAAAGCCAATGCTTTCTTCACGGGTAAAAAAATTGATTTAGAATATACAAAACAAATTCTAAAAGAACTCTTTAAAGTAAACCATCAAATAGTTTCTTTAGAAAATATACAAAAAGCGACTGCACAATATTACAATGTGAAATTATCAGAACTCTTAGGTAAGAGCAGAAAAAGATCAATAGTTAGACCCCGGCAATTAGCCATGTTCTTAGCTAAAGACTTAACTGACAAAAGTTACCCCGAAATTGGTGAATCTTTTGGTGGTCGTGACCACACGACTGTTTTGCATGCTTACAAAAAAATGTCTGAATTATTGGCTGAGAACAGCGATATAAATGAAGACAAACAGAAAATTATTAATAAGTTGACTGAATAACTGTTATTAAGCTGTGGATAAGCTGTTTATAAAAATAAATATAATTTTTACTCACAAGTTATCCACAGGTTAGTTCAGTTAATAATTAAAATAATAACGTTTAATATCATTAACTTAAACCTTTATTAAGTTTTTTATTAAATACTATAATAACTATTTTTATATATAATACTATGTTATTTAACATCCAGAGAGAAACTTTATTAGCACCGTTAAATCAAATTTGTGGGGTGGTAGAAAAGAAAGGCACATTACCCGTTTTAAGTAATGTTTTATTAAAACTTGATGAAGATACTTTATTACTCACTACCAGTGATCTTGACGTTGAAATGAGATCAGAATGTGTCGTTGATGCTCAAGAACCTGGTGAGGTCACTGTACCAGCACAAAAATTTTTAGATATCTGTAAAGCATTGCCAGACGGTTCAATTTTGACATTTACTTTTGATTCAGGTAAATGCTTGATTACATCAGGTGAAAGTCGATTCAGTCTCAGTACGCTACCTGCTCAAGAATTCCCTTTAATTGATGATATGGAATCCTATCAGCCTGTTTCTATCAGTTCATTTGATTTACAAAGAATGCTCAAACAAACTATTTTTTGTATGGCAGTACAGGATGTCAGATATTTTTTAAACGGATTATTATTTGAAGTATTACATAATAAACTCAGATGTGTTTCAGCTGATGGTCACCGCTTGGCTTTATCAGAGTGTGATTACGTAAATGACAGTGGTCTAAATAAACAAGTTCTAATACCACGTAAAGGCGTTTTAGAATTGCAGAAAATGATAAAAGACATTGATGATCAGATCACAATTAATATAGGAAGAAATCACGTCAAGATTGAAATTGATAATATCAGTATGACATCAAAATTAATTGATGGAAAATTTCCTGATTATGAATCTGTAATTCCTTTAAATATGGAAAATAACTTTATTGCAAACAGAGAAGAACTTAGAAATGCATTGCATCGAGTTGCTATCTTATCTAATGAACAATACAAAGGCGTAAAATTCAAAATATCTAAAAATAAATTAGAAATTATTGGACACAATCCAGATCAAGAACAAGCTGAAGATGTCATCGCGGTACAAACTGAAATTGAAGATATTGAAACTGCTTTCAATGTTAATTATATTTTAGATGCCACTCAAGCCATTAATGAAAAAGAAATTCAATTTAGTTTTAAAGAAGCGCTTTCTAGTTGTTTAATAAAAAGTCCAGATAGGTTAGATTGTCGATTAGTCGTCATGCCACTTCGTATTTAAAAAACCAAGTGTTCATCAAAACCCTTAAAATCAACGGATTCAGATGTTATGAATCCGTTGATTTGTTTTTTAAACGCCGCATAAATATATTTTATGGTGACAATGGTTCAGGAAAAACATCTGTTCTTGAAGCGATTTATTTTCTATCAACTGGTAAATCATTTAGAAGTAAAAGAAACAAACACCTCATTAATCACAATAATAAATCATTAAGTCTGTTTACTGAATTCAGTGAAGATATCAATACTCAAAATAAATCGATTGGTATTAGTTTAAATACCAAAAATAAAAAGCAAATTAAACTTAACTTATCAAATTTAAAAAACCAATCCGAAACTGCACATCAATTACCAGTTGTCTCAATTGACCCTGATTCGTACTTATTCCTAGATAAACCACCTCAATTCAGAAGGTCATTTCTTGATTGGTTGGTGTTTCACGTGAAACCTAATTATTTAAAAACTTGGACATTAACCTCTCGTTGTCAAAAACAATTAAATGCAAGTTACAGGGAGAAAAAAACAGACCAACTAGACTATTGGCAGGATCAATACATACACTATGGTAACCAGCTTAATGAATTACGTGTGGAAACCTATGAATTGTTATCAAAAAAAGTAATTTTAAAAGTTAAAACATTTATTCCTGAATTAATAGATTTCAATCTTATGTATTTTAAAGGGTGGTCAAAAGAATTCACCCTTGAGCAATTACTGACTAAAGAATCAAATAAAAACTTACTTTATGGAAGTCTTTTGTCAGGTGTTCATAAAATGGATATTAAATGTTTTGTAGGCAATAAACCTGCCAGTGAAGTTTTATCCAGAGGTCAAAAAAAACTCATTTCTATCATTTTCTATTTGTGTTTTATTGAGTTAATTAATGAAGTACATTGTGTTAATCCCATTTTATGTATCGATGATATGGATGCAGAGTTAGATACTATTAAAACGAATGTGCTTTGTGATTTTATTAAACATACCAACAATCAAGTGTTTATCAGCACAGTTGCTCCAGAAAAAATCAATTCAATTTTTAAAGAAGTGGGTTTGTTTCACGTGAAACATATTAAAGACAAGCGAGAAGTTGATTCAGTAAACTAAACCTTTTATTTAATATCTGCTGTTCACGAAACAGGTGGGATTATCATGTTTGATGGTATTTTAATTGTTACAAAATCAAAGCTGCCTGAGATTGATTTCATTTATTAATAGGAGGTTTTTTAGCAGATAAAAACTGCTATAATAGGTTGTTTTATTTCGGAAAGATAAACTCTTATGAGTGAGAATTACGATTCGTCGAATATTAAAGTTTTAAAAGGATTGGATGCAGTTAGAAAGCGTCCAGGTATGTATATTGGAGACACAGATGATGGTACTGGCTTACATCATATGGTGTTTGAAGTTGTAGATAATTCAATCGATGAGGCCTTAGCAGGACATTGTGACACCATTGGAGTGGTGATAAATGTTGATGGCAGTGTAACTGTTTCTGATAATGGTCGTGGTATACCAACTGATCAACATGAAGAAGGTAAGTCTGCTGCTGAAGTTATCATGACAGTTTTGCATGCTGGTGGTAAATTTGATGATAATTCATACAAAGTATCAGGTGGTTTGCATGGAGTGGGTGTTTCTGTTGTTAACGCATTGAGTATAGAGTTGGAATTGGAAATTCGACGAAAAGGATCTATATATAAGCAAAGCTATAAAATGGGTGTACCCCAAGAAGATTTAAAAGAAGTTGGTAAAACAGATGTCACTGGAACTATCGTCAGATTTAAACCTTCACAAGAAATATTTTCTGATGTTGAGTTTCATTTCGATATATTAGCAAAAAGACTCAGAGAGCTTTCTTTCTTGAATTCAGGTGTGAGAATTGAACTTAAGGATGAAAGATCTGGTGAAGAGAAAAAGTTTGAATATGAGGGCGGTATAGCTTCATTTGTTCATTATTTGGCTGAAAGTAAAACACCATTACATGAATCAGTTATACACTTTAAAACAGAGCAGGATGATGGTACAGCGGTTGAAGTAGCTATGCAATGGACTGACTCATATCGTGAATCTGTTTTTTGTTTTACCAATAACATACCACAAAAAGACGGTGGGACCCATTTGGCAGGTTTTCGTGGCGCTTTAACAAGAACGATTAATAATTTTATTAATCAAAATGCCAAGAAAAAATCAGCCATGCAAGGTGATGATTGTCGTGAAGGTTTAATCGCTGTAATCTCAGTTAAGTCACCAGATCCTAAATTTTCATCACAAACTAAAGATAAATTGGTTTCTTCTGAAATCAAAGCTGTTGTAGAGAGTACTGTAGGTGAAAGATTGGGTGAATTTCTTTTAGAAAATCCCAAAGAAGCTAAAATACTTACAGAAAAAGTAATGGATGCCTCAAGGGCACGTGAAGCTGCAAGAAAAGCACGTGAAATGACACGCCGTAAAGATGCGCTGGATATTGCAGGTTTACCTGGTAAGTTAGCTGATTGCCAAGAGAAAGATCCTGTTCTATCTGAAATATTCCTGGTGGAGGGTGATTCTGCAGGTGGATCAGCTAAGCAAGGTAGAAACAGAAAGAACCAAGCGATACTACCACTGAAAGGCAAAATCTTAAATGTGGAAAAAGCCCGTTTTGATAAGATGTTGTCATCAGCAGAAGTCGGTACACTTATTACAGCTTTAGGTTGTGGTATAGGACAACATGATTTTGATCCAGATAAGCTCAGATACCATAAAGTCATTATCATGACGGATGCCGATGTAGATGGCTCACACATCAGAACATTGTTATTGACTTTTCTTTACCGTCAGATGCCAGAATTAATTGAAAGAGGACATATATATATAGGACAACCACCTTTATATAAAGTGAAAAAAGGCAAACAAGAAACATATTTAAAAGATGATGATGAGATGAATGAATATTTGCTCAGTCGCTCTTTGGACGATGTACAATTGAAGTACCAAGATGATTTACCTGCCATGAATGGTGATGTTTTGTATCGCTTAATTAAACAACAAGTCCATGTGAAAAGTGTCATTGAGAAACTCAGTTTGGTGTATGACCGTAAGGTGATTGATCAATTGTTGTTATTAGAAAAAATCGATCCAGAAGCTGAAGCCATTAAAGAAGTTTGGATAGAAAAAGCCCAAGAGCTAATCAATATGAACAACAGGTTAGGCGTTAAATGGAAAGTGTACTACCAAGATGATGTTGAATGTCTGGTGTTTGAGAAAAATGGTAATGGATTGATTGAAAAAACGATGTTAAGCCACATGTTTTTTAAATCAAAAGATTATCACTTGATGATGGAAATTGCTGAACAAAATAAAGATTTACTTCACAGTGATTCTGTTTTAATTAAAGGTGATAAAACTGTTGAAATAAATAGTATCAGTGACATTCTAGAATACTTGTTAAGTGTGGCTAAAAAAGGTTTAACCATCAGTCGTTTTAAAGGTTTGGGTGAAATGAATCCCGAACAACTTTGGGAAACGACTATGAATCCAGAATCCAGACGCTTATTACAAGTAACTATTGAAGATGCCGTATCTGCTGATACTGTATTTTCTACCCTGATGGGTGATGTAGTTGAGCCAAGAAGACAGTTTATTGAAGAGAATGCATTAAATGCCAGCAATTTGGATGTATAAAAATGAATGACCAAACAACTCAAAGAATTGAACAAATGTTGCAGGAAAATCCCATATTTTTGTTCATGAAAGGAACACCACAAACACCAATGTGTGGGTTTTCTAGTAATACAGTTAAAATATTAAAGGATTTAATTGGTGATAATTTTGCATCATTTAATGTGCTAGAAGATGCTGAAATCAGGGAAGGTATCAAAACTTACGGTCAATGGCCGACCATTCCACAATTGTACGTTAATAAAGAATTAATCGGTGGAAATGACATTATTTCAGAAATGTTTAACACTGGTGAGTTACATACATTATTAAACTTAACTCAACCTGACAGAACCCCACCAACAATCAGTATCACTGAAGATGCTTTAAATCACATTAAAGAAGGATTGAAAGACATGGGTGACCATCAATTATTTCTTTCTATTGATGATGAGTTCAACACAAGGTTCAGTTTAGAGATGCCTAAAGGGTATGAGGTTGTGGCTGATGTCGGTGATTTAAAGGTTTACATGGATATTGGAACTGCAAAGCGAGCGAAAGGCATTGAAATAAGCTGGGTCGATGAAATGCAGGGATCTGGTTTAAGGATTAACAACCCAAATGAACCTCCAGCAGTTAGCGATTTAACGGTTGAAGAGCTTCAAGATTGGTTCGATCTAGATCATGAAAACCCCAAGGTCTATGATGTAAGGTCAGAAGATAAATTTAATGAAGGTTCAGTTGATCATGCCGTTCGATTAGATAAAAAAAGTATCAATGATATTGAGAGTATGAATAAAGACACACCTTTGGTTTTTGTTTGCCAAGTAGGACAGTCATCGATGTCAGCAGCTGAGTATTTTAGAAAAAAGGGTTATACCAAGGTATTTAACTTAACTGGTGGCTACAATGCTTGGGTTGAGAAATAAACAACCTAAAATAGCCATTAAAAAGCGCCTTTTTCAAGGCGCTTTCTTTTTGTTGCTTGTATTTGTTTGGATACAAAATCAACAGTCAGAAGGGCTACACATAACAAATTCAAACACACTAAAAACTTTGTTCAAAAATAAACAAAGTTCAGTTATGATTTTGTTCAATGGAACGGTTGTTAAAGTTTTAAGTGATGATAATGAAGGATCAAGACATCAACGTTTTATAGTTAAAAGTGATGACCACACGGTATTAATTGCACATAATATTGATCTTGCACCTAGAGTACCAATTCAAGAGGGAGAGCGTATAAAAATATATGGACAATATGAATGGAATGAAAAAGGTGGTGTGGTACACTGGACTCACCATGACCCTCAAAACAAACATGAAAATGGTTGGATTGAGTTAAATGGAAAAAAGTTTAAATAAGCAGTAAAAAAACTTGCCTAATTAATTGATTTATTTTATCATTGCGCACCTCGAAACAGTCTTGTTTCATTCCTGTTTATTCAAATGGGTCGTTAGCTCAGCTGGTAGAGCAGTGGACTTTTAATCCATTGGTCATAGGTTCAAATCCTATACGACCCACCATTGAATAATTCACCAAAAAACTGTCATTAAAGTCAAAACAAATCAATCCAAAATAAAATTGAAAAAAATGATATTGTTTAAATTTGAAAACATAATAATGGTTAAATATTAACCAAATATTATGAATGAAAAATTTACAGGCTAACTAAAATTATATGTTGTATATCAGTAGTTTAATTGTTTTTAAAGATTAAATTAAGGATCTGAATTTAATTAAAGGGGGAGATTACCCTACTTGACATGATTGTATTTAATCTCAAGCACAAAAAAACCGCTGTTATTTTTAAACAACGGTTTTGATATTAACTATATTGTATTGACTACTTTATTGTTTGATACCTTCAACTGAAACAGTGAGTATTAATTTTTCAGATGCAGGCCCTAGACTTTTCTTTATTTGATAATCAGCCAAAGTGATTTCTGAAGTAGCTTCATAACCACGTCGAAAACCACCCCATGGATCTTTACCACCACCAACAAACTTCACATCAAAAGTTTCCTCATTGGTTACACCATTGATGGTGAGATCACCAACGATGGTGCCATGATTATTGTCTGTTGGAGTAAAAGATTTACTTTTAAAAGTTGCAGTAGGGTTTTTGGTTACATTTAAAAAATCTTCTCCACGTAAATGTTTATCTCTTGCAGTGTGATTAGAATTTACACTGTTAGTTTGAACAGTCATCTCAATGGAGGCATTTTGAGGATTGGCTTCATCAAATTCAAAAGAACCTGAAAAGTGATCAAAACGACCATATAACCAACTGTATCCTAAATGTTGAATTTTAAACTGAACAAAAGCATGAGATCCTTCAGTATCAATTTTGTATGTATCTGCTGAAGCAAAAGAAGAGCAACTCAGCATCAAAGCGAGAAGTATATATTTCATCGTGTTTTCCTATATCATGTGTTTTAAAGTATTGTCCTTATCGATTAGATGGTGTTTTATTGCGCCTGAGGCATGAATAAACACCAAAACAATCAATGTGTAGGACACATATTCGTGAATCATACCCATGGTATCTATTTGACTGGCAGAAAAATGTGAAACAGCTGGTAATTTGAATATTTCAAATAATATCATAGGCTCACCTTGTCCTGTAGCCATTAAATATCCTGTACTAACCATCACTGTTACCAGTAAATAGAACAACCGTTTGACCCATTTGGAAGCAAATCGTTCAAATGGTTTATGGGATTTGTTAAAGTTAAAGTCATGTTGTTGTTTTGAAAATAAGCGCAATAAAACCCAGAACCAAAGCAAAAGTAATAACACACCGCCTGCATAATGTAATTCAGGTAAAGTCTGGTACCAGCTGCTGTAATAATCAAGTTCAACCATATACCAACCAGAGGTAAACAACATGATGACTAACAAAGCAGTTATCCAATGTAAAAAACGTGTGAGTAAGGGGTATTTATCAATCATATAATCACCAATCAAATTCTGTGACCACAGGAGTGTGATCAGAAGGACGTTCCCATTGTCTGGGGACAACATCAATATATGAGGCAGTAATGGCTTCAGACATTTCATCACTACTGAGTATCAAGTCAATACGTAACCCCAAACCACGAGCAAATCCATTCATGCGGTAATCCCACCAACTGAAAAAGCCACCTTCATCATGAATTAACCTAAAACTGTCTTGAAAACCAAGGTCCAGTATGCGATTCAGTGCATTACGTTCTTCAGTGGTACACAGTATTTTTTCATGCCATTTTTCGGGGTCGTGAACATCACGGTCATCGGGAGCGATGTTAAAATCACCTAAAACGATGATATCTTCGTATTCAGCCATTTGTTGTTCAATAAATTGTGTGACTTTGTCTAACCAATTCAGTTTATAGGTGAACTTTTCAGTCCCAGGAGCGGAACCGTTGACTACATATAAATCAATAATTCGTACATCGTCAAAAGTGGCAGCTAAAATCCTGCGTTGCGGATCGTCTAGATCAGGTACATCAGTGACAACATCTTGAAGTGGTTGTTTAGCGATGATGGCGACACCGTTGTATGTTTTTTGTCCGGCGTACACCACATGATAACCAGCGGCTTCAATGGCAGCTTGAGGAAAAACATCATCGGTCATTTTAGTTTCTTGTAGAGCTAACACGTCAGGTTGTGCTGATTCTAGCCATTGTAGTACATGTTCGAGACGGACTTTAAGAGAGTTGACATTCCAAGAGGCAATTTTCATGATGTATCAGAAGTTTTGTTATATTAAATAAGAGGTATATAAAAATTATATTATTTACGAAGAGTAATAAAACGGATTAATGCATTATATACACTCAATTTTAAACCAGTATTCTTTTTCATGGCATAACTTTTCCTGCGCTGGGTTCTTTTAGAAAAATTAAATCGCTTAATTCTACTGCGTGGGTGAGTATGTTGTTTTTGATTATCTTCAACCATGTCTTTGGCTATGGAGGGATCTTTAATCAATAATAAGCCTTTTATAAATGTCCACATAACATTTAATGATGTTTAAGTTTTATAATTATGACTTAAGATTAAAAGTTTAACAATCAGTCAAACCAATAACATAAAATAAAGGGTTAATTTGATACCATTAACTTATGCTTCGCATATTAGGCATTGATCCCGGGTCACGCTTTACAGGCGTCGGGATTATTGACACCCACAATCAGAAAATTCAGCATGTACATCATGAGACGATTAAGTGTGGGGATGGTGATTTTCCTGATCGATTAAAAACCATTTTTGTGGCGATTAATGAATTGGTGAAACAATACCAACCGAATGAAATGGCTATTGAAACGGTATTTATGTCAAAAAATGCCAATGCAGCTATAAAACTGGGTCAAGCAAGAGGTGCTGCTATCTGTGCGACAGTGGTGAATGATATTGTGGTGCATGAGTACGCTCCAAAGGCAATTAAACAAGCGGTGGTCGGAAAAGGAGGTGCTGATAAAGCACAGGTACAGTATATGGTTAAATTGTTATTGAATATGACAGAAACTGTACAAAATGATGCGGCAGATGGTCTGGCAGTGGCGATATGCCATGCCAATAACCGTTGGGCTCAACAGCGATTGGTGTCGAATAACACCAGTAATTGGCGAAAATTCTAAATTGACACATTTGAATCAAGGTATTTGAGGACTAAAAAAGTGATAGGTAGACTACAAGGACAATTGGTACATACAGAACCCCCTTCGCATTTGATTGTTGATGTCAATGGTGTGGGTTATGAAGTCGAAGCACCAACCAGTGTTTTTTATGATTTACCTGAGCTAAACCACCAGATAACTTTAGTCATTCATCATTTGGTGCGTGAGGACGCTTCCATTCTGTATGGTTTCAGAAGTTTTGCACAACGCGCGTTATTCAGAACTTTGTTAAAGGTCAATGGCATAGGAGCGAAGTCTGCATTGGCCATTCTTTCAACCATGACTTCAGCCGATTTTGCTCAAGTGATTCAAGAACAAAATGTGACAGCAATAGTTAAAGTGCCAGGGATTGGTAAAAAAACAGCACAACGATTGATCATTGAAATGAAAGACAAGGTTGATGTCACAACGATGGATGCTGGTGATCCAAATCAACCCAAAGTCAGTCGGTTTGGGGTTAAGTCGGAAGCTGAAAGTGCGTTACAAGGTTTGGGGTTTAAACCCACAGAAGCAGCACAAATGGTTAAGCAAGTGGCCAAAGAAGATATGGCAGTAGAAGACATTATTCGGATTTGTTTACAACTTAAAGGAGCCGGTTAATGGGACAGGGTGATTTCAATGATGATCGCATGGGTGAGGATTTCATAGGGGAAGACCGTTTAATGAGGGGGCTATCAGAGAGCTCATTAGAAAAGACCATTGAAGCCAGTATCCGGCCGCAAATTCTCAAAGATTACTTAGGCCAACAAGAAGTCAAAGATCAAATGGAGTTGTTTATTCAGGCTGCCAAAAACAGAACAGAGTCACTGGATCATGTGTTGATTTTTGGACCACCTGGTTTGGGTAAGACTACTATGGCACATGTAATAGCCAATGAAATGGGCGTACAAATGCGTCAAACGTCGGGTCCAGTGTTAGAAAAAGCTGGAGATTTAGCGGCATTATTAACTAATTTACAACCACATGATGTTTTGTTTATCGACGAAATTCATCGTTTATCGGCGGTGGTCGAAGAAATTTTATATCCTGCGATGGAAGATTTTCAAATAGACATCATGATTGGTGAAGGTCCAGCAGCCCGATCGATTAAGTTGGATTTACCACCATTTACTTTGGTTGGCGCCACGACCCGAGCCGGCTTGTTAACCTCACCATTGCGTGATCGATTTGGTATTGTGCAGCGTTTAAAATTTTATAATACAGATGATTTGACTGAGATTGTGGCACGATCTGCAAAAATATTAAATATTCAGGCCGATCACCTCGGTTGTGTTGAAGTGGCCAGACGTTCCCGTGGAACACCTCGAATTGCTAACCGATTATTACGTCGTGTAAGAGATTATGCTGAAGTTAAAGGTGATGGGGTAATCACAGAGACAATTGCATCTGCAGCAATGAATATGCTACAAGTAGACCAAAAAGGTTTAGATGAGATGGACCGTAAACTTTTAGAAATAATAACCCAACAGTTTGATGGAGGACCTGTTGGAGTAAATTCTTTGGCTGCTGCTTTGTCAGAAGAAAGAGGCACAGTAGAAGATGTGATTGAACCTTATTTAATACAACAAGGATTGATTGCTCGTACTGCCAGGGGCCGAATAGCCACAGCAAAAACATGGCAAACCATGGGCATAAAACCACCTAAAAAACACATTAATCATGATTTATTTGAATAAAGACAAGCAGCAAAATGAGCCAGTTTAAATATCAATTCAGGGTATATTATGAAGATACCGATGCAGGTGGTGTTGTCTATCATGCGAATTATTTGAACTTTTTTGAGCGGACGAGGACTGAATGGTTACGTTCTAAAGGCTTGCAACAAAGTGTCATGCGCGAACAAGCCAATGTGATAATGGCCATTCGTAAAATGGACATTGAATACATAAAGCCGGCACGATTGGATGATTTACTTACTGTAACAACAGAAGTTATTAGTCACAGTAAAGTAATGATGCAAGTAAAACAGGAAATGTATGTAAAAGAAGTCTTAATGGCTCGAGCTATGGTCCAAATTGTCAGTTTGAATGCTGAAAAATTTAAACCAATGCGTTTTCCACCCCAATATTTAGAGGAGTTATTGTTTTGAACGACAGTGGACAATTTTATTATGAAATTATTATGAGTGCATCTCTGCCTGTGAAGGTGGTGATGATTATTTTGATTCTGGCTTCAGTTTGGTCTTGGTTAATTATTTTCTCAAAAGGAAAGGTACTGGCAGATGCACAAAATAGAGCTAAAAAATTTGAAGAACACTTTTGGTCAGGCGTGGATTTATCAAAATTATATGAGAATTTAACAGGAAAGAAAAATACTGGCTTGGCTAAAATTTTTGAAGCAGGTTTCAAAGAGTTTCAGAGAAAGAAAACTGTTTCACACGGGACAATTCACTCTATAGAAGGTGCAGATCGTGCGATGCGAGTGGCTTTAAATCGTGAAATTGAAGACATGGAGAGTCATTTACCTACCTTAGCCACCATTGGTTCTACCAGTCCGTATATTGGTTTATTTGGGACTGTTATTGGTATCATGCTTTCTTTTCATGCTTTATCGGATGTAACTCAAGCAACCATCGCATTGGTTGCACCTGGTATTTCAGAAGCTTTAATTGCTACTGCTATGGGTCTTTTTGCAGCCATTCCAGCGGTGATTTTTTATAATAGATTCAGTGATAAAGTAGAACGAATATATGCACAATATGATGCTTTTAAGGAAGAGTTTTCATCCATTTTACATCGACAAATAGGCTGATGAAATGAGGCGACCCAGAAAAGTCAAAGCAGAAATAAATGTGGTTCCATACATTGATGTGACCTTGGTTTTGCTGATTATTTTTATGATAACCACACCGTTAATGAATTTAGGTGTTGATGTGAACCTTCCTGAATCAGATGCCAATACCATGACCATTGAAACCGAGCCTGCTGTGGTCAATGTCACCGCCAATGGTGATTTGTATTTAAGTATTGGTGGTGAGTATGAGTTAATTGATGCTGACTCGCTCACACAAAAACTAACTGCATTTATTAAAGTTAATCAGGAGTTACCCATTATGATAGGTGCAGATCAATCCGTTAGTTATGGTCAGGTATATCAAGCCATGGCGATAGTACAAAAAGCGGGTGCAAAGAAAGTGGGTTTAATCAGCGATCCAATTAAACCAGATAATTAATAAACAGATGTCGGTATTCAATCCAAAGTCTGCACAAAGAACAGGTCTAATATACTCCGTTGGTCTGCACTTGGCTGTTATTTTGTTACTTATGCTTTCAACCCAACAAAATAAGATTACACCGCCAAAAGGTATAGCCATTCAAGCAGAAATCATGGATTTGGATGCATACATGAAAAGCATCAAAAAAACTTCTCAAGAAAAACCCAAACCAGAAAAAAAACAAATACAACAACCCAAACCAGAACCCAAAAAAGCCGAACCCAAAAAAGCCGAACCCAAAAAGACTGAGCCGAAAAAACCCGAGCCCAAAAAGACGGAACCTGTTATAAAAAAACCTGCTGAAAAACCACCCATTAAAAAACCAGTGGTTGATACAACAAAGCGCAATGAAAAAACTGAACGACAAAAGAAATTAGAAGAAATCAGGCGCAAAAGACAAGCCGCTGAAGCAGAAGTAAAAACTCAGCCAGAAATAGAGCAACCCGAAGTAAAAAGTAACAGCGAACAAACAGAAACCAATACACCACCGGTGGGTAGACCTGATGGCAGCGATGACCCCAAAACCAAATTATTAGGACAGTATATGGTTGCCATACAATCAGCTGTAACCAGACAATGGTCAAGACCCAGCGGAACCCGTGCTGGTTTGAACTGTCAAATAAAAGTGAACCAAATTCCAGGGGGAGGCGTGATTGATGTTTCAATTGGCTCGCCTTGTAATGCCAGTGCGGTGGTAAGAAACTCCATTATTAATGCAGTTAAAAAAGCCGACCCTTTACCTTACAGTGGATTTGAAGAAGTATTTGAACGCCGTCTTAATTTTATTTTTCAATATCAAGGAGATTGATACATGAAACGTTATTTTGTTATTTTTAACATATTAATCAGTTTTTCTACGCTGGCTCAGCTTAACATCACCATCGATGGTGGTAATGCATCGGCATTACCCATTGCTGTAGCAGATTTTGTAAATACATCTGAGCCTTTAACAACCGATATGGCTGCAATCATACGCAATGATTTAGCTCGTTCTGGACAATTTAAACCTTTAGATAGGGATTTATTGGTAGAAAAACCACGATCGGATGCAGATATTAATTTTGGAACGTGGCGACTGTTGAATGCAGATTTTATTTCTTATGGTGACATAACCCATTTAGACAATGATCGCATCGAAGTGCGTTTTCGTTTGGCCTCTGTTGCTGAACAGAAACAACTGTTGGCTTTGACATTACCTTTAAATAAGTTTCAGGCCAGAGCAGGAGCACACTATATTGCCGATCGCATCTATGAAGAAATTTTAGGTATTCCTGGCATATTTTCAACCAAACTGGCTTATGTAACAGCTCACAAAGAGTTAAATGAATTTAAATACCAGTTAATAGTCGCAGATTCTGATGGGTACGGCCCACAATCATTGGTGACATCTAAAGAGCCCTTGTTGTCACCAACCTGGTCACCTGATGGAAAGAAGTTGGCTTATGTTTCATTTGAACAGGGAAATTCAGCAATATATATTCAGGATCTCAGCACGGGTGCCAGGACACAACTGACCAGTTATGCTGGTATCAATGGAGCGCCAAAGTTTTCTCCTAATGGTCAAAGGTTGGCCATAACTCTGTCAAAGTCAGGAAATCCTGAAATCTATACCTTGAATATATTTGATAAGAAATTAACACAAATTACCAATCACTGGGGTATTGATACAGAACCTGAATGGTCACCTGATGGACAGTCGATATACTTCACATCTGATCGGGGTGGAAAGCCACAAATTTATCAAATTAACCTACTGAACAAACAGGCCAAGCGCATTACATTTGAAGGAGATTACAATGCACGTGCCAGTTTGTCACCTGATGGAAAATACATAGCCATGGTACATGGAAACAATAACAGGTATCAAATTGCATTATTACACCGGCCTTCCAACACTTTTCAATTAATCAGTGATGGTAAATTAGATGAAACACCAAGCTTTGCACCCAATGGAGCCATGGTGCTATTTGCAACCAGAACAGAAGCAGGTCAAGGTTTACTTAAAGCCGTTTCAACAGATGGTCAAACATCCAATGATTTGGTGCTTTCTAATGGTCATGTAAGGGAACCCAGTTGGTCTCCTTTATTAAAGTAGCTTTGTTTTTTTACACCTGAGTCAGTAAAAGAACAATTACAAAGCAGTTGCTGAAATATAAATGAGTTTAAAATAACATTGATTGGAACCACCTTAAAAAACACATGAAAAATAACATTACAACCCAATGGGTTAAAGATTACACATTTGTCAGTACCAATGAAAACAACCAAAGCATAGTGATGGATTCTCCAGTCACTAAAGACGGTGAAAAAATTGGTCCTTCACCGATGGAAGTTGTTTTAATGGGATTAAGTAGCTGCGCAGGTATTGATGTTAAACTCATTTTAACCAAAGCCAAACAAAACTTCAGCGACATCCAAGTTAAGGTATCTGCTGAAAGACGAGAAGAAATCCCTAAAATATATACCAATATTAATCTACACTTTGTTGTTACTGGCGAGGATTTGTCTGAAAAGCAAGTGGCCAGAGCGATAAAGCTATCTGCTGAAAAATACTGTTCCGTTTCTCATATGCTAAAAGATACAGTGAATATAACGCACAGTTACGAGTTGTGTTAAGCAAAACTGTTGGTAGTTACATCAAAAACCAGGCGGTTATTAATGTGAACCATGTGTGCTCGATACCGTGGTATTGTCAAACACAATAAAATACCATACATCGCATCTGTCCTGTCTATGCAGTATATGGCTTGTCTCATGTGTCACTGTTTTTACCAACCCTATTTAAGTTCATACTTTTTAGTTGAGAGCTAACTGTCTTTATTGGCTTGTTTTATGATCAATCAATATGAAGGAATCAGATTGAAGCAAAAATCAGAAAAACCTGCTAAAGTAAAAAGGTATACGTTGATATAGATACCATGTCTGAGAAAGAAAAAGACAAACAAAATCTTGAAAACAAAGTGTTACAAGAGATTGAAAATTTCAAAGGTTTGAATACCGCTGAGCTTATGCAAAATGATGAAGAATTACCAAAGTTTTGCGGTTTAATGGAAGAGCTGTACGAAACAAAAGAAGTGGCAGAAGGTATGGAATTTGGTCACTGGAAAGTGGTTAAACTCATTGGACAAGGAGGCATGTCTTTGGTGTATTTGGTACAGCGCAATGACGGCCAAGTTGAGCAACAAGCGGCATTAAAACTGATTCCAAATGGAATGGACAGCCATCAACTTAAACAGCGCTTTTTACGCGAACGTCAAATATTAACCGACTTAAACCATCCGAATATAGCTAAACTTTATGATGCAGGCATCACTGATAAAGGCATTCCTTGGTTTGTGATGGAGTATATTGATGGACTCGATATCATCAGTTTTGCTGAACAACAAAAGCTTAATATTGAACAGCGTGTGGTGTTATTTAAGCAAGTTTGTGAAGCAATGATTCATGCACATTCTAAAGGTATTGTTCATCGTGACATCAAACCCAATAACTTGTTGGTTAGTCAGGATAAACTGGTAAAACTATTGGATTTTGGTATAGCCACCAATAAGGAAAATGCTTCATTGACCATGACTGGATCGGTAGTGGGTACGCCAGGTTATTTGTCTCCAGAACAAGCCAAAGGTTTAATCCATGAAATTGACCGTCGCAGTGACGTGTTTTCAATGGGGGTATTGTTGTATCAGTTACTGAAAAATGAATTGCCATTTCAAGCAAAAAGCATATCTGAAATCAGCTATAAAATTATCAATGAAGAACCGACCTATATGGGACAACAAATACCGATTGAGCTTCAAGCCATAACTTATAAGTGTTTGGAAAAAAAGGTCGAAGATCGTTATGCGTCAGCCAAGACCTTACTGCAGGACATCAATGCCTACTTAAATGGAGATGTGGTCCAGGCCAGAAAAATCACTTGGTTGCGTCTTTTGGCAAAAAAAATCAAAAAATATCCAGTTTTAAGCATGCTGATTTTCGTGGCCATTTCTGCCATTATTTTCAGTGTCAGTTATGGTGTTAATCAGACTTATGAAACCTTAAAGAAATTACAAATTACAGAAAAACATTTATCGACCGCACAAGAAATCAAAGCCAAAGTGAGAAGAATCCATATGATGCCAAAGCACAATGTGCAATCAGAGTATCAACAAATTACTTCAGACATCAGAAATTTGCATGCTTCAATGGAATCAGATGGCGTTAATGTTACAGGGTTAAGTAGTTTTGCACTTGGCTCGGCTTATTTAGCAATGAATGACTATGACAAGGCTTTTGAATTTCTTAAAGATGCAAAAAACAAAGGCTGGGAATCAACTGATTTATCCGCAGCTTTGGGTTTGGTGTATGCACAAAAATGGTCCGTTTTGGTGCAAGATTCATTGGCCCTAAACGATGAAGCCGAAAGAGCTGTATTTTTACAACAAAACAAAACCACCTATGAGTTGGCTGTTAAATACTTAAAAGACTCACAAAGTAATACTTCGATATATCATTACCTGGCAGCCAAGTTGGCTTATATTGAGAACAACTTAAGCCAAGCTATAGACCTTATTGAAAAAGAGGTACAAAACAATCCCTGGCATTATGAAGCATTGGCATTTGCGGCCACTATATACCATGAACAGTACATAAAAACTGGAGATACCAAAGGCTATGAGCATGCAGTACAGTTTAAGGAACTCAGTGATTTGCGTCTGACCCAAGCCATAGAAATTGGTCGATCAGACCCGATGAATTATGTTCAGTACTGTCAAAATATGGCCACAGAGGTTAGAAAAAACCTGAACACACTGACCAACAGCATTTATACAGCTTTTGAGCAATCAGTCAGCATTTGTAAAGAGGCCTTGTTACTTGACCCCAATACCAAACAAGCATTTCTTAGTTTAGGAACCATCTATGAAGACATGGCCGATTATTTAGAGTTAAAAAAAGAACCTTTCTTTGAAATGGAAGCCGATTCATATTTTATTATCAAATCTGGTTTAGCTAAACATCCAAACGATGCGGCGTTGTTAGCAGCTTCGGTGTCTTCATTATTTAGTTTGGCCCAACAAATGAGTTTATTTGAGCAACAAAATCCTGAACTGTTACATCAAATGACAGCGAGTTTTGATATCGAGCAAAATGACTCAATGCAGCGGCCGGAACTGTTTTTCTTACAGGCTTTGAAAAACATCAATCAAGCATTGAAAAGCAATCCAACTTCACTCGGTTATCGTAAAAAACATGCCGTTGTACACCGTGCTTTGGGTATTTACCATGAGGAACAAACAGCCAATTACAAACTGGCAGATTTTCATTACGACCAATCAATTGCCAGCTTTAAGAAAATGGAGCAGTTGGGGGGGCGGGTAGCCAGTATGGCTAATGTGGCTGAAATGTATTACAACAAAGCATTGCTGCGAACGTTACAAAATAAGCCAGAGCAAAGTGTACAGTACCTCAAACAAGCCATAGCAATCAATGCGGAGGTATTAGAAATCACCCAAGCAAAGTTTGCGGTTTATAACAACACCATGCAGTTTCATTATGAACTCATTGAAACATTGGTAGAAAACAATTGGCCTTATGAACATTACCTTGAAGCGTATTTTAGTTTTGTAAATAAAATGTGTGAGTTTGAATATTTGGAAGAATTACACTGGTATATGATTGATGATATCATGGATTCATATCAAAAAATTGGTGTAGATACCTCTGGCAAGTTTCCATCTTGTGCGCTTGAGTTAAGGTAACGTTATAATAAAACCATGCCTACAGAATTTTTAAATTCAAAACCACAAAAAATCACGTTGCTGATTTCTAAAGCATCTGCGGGAGATGATGCAGCTTTGAATGAGTTAATACCTCTGGTGTATGATGATTTGAAGCGCATTGCTTCAGGAATCAGACACAAACAAATGGCTGTTTCTAAGACCCTTAACACGACTTCTTTGGTCAATGAGGCTTGGTTAAAGTTACAAAAGTGGGGCATCAAAGCAGAAAGCCGAAAACATTTTTTTTGTATCACTGCCAAAGCCATGAGACAAATCCTGATTAATTCAGCCAATGAAAAACTGACAAGAAAACGTGATGCCAATCTTGTCACTTTTGATGACCATGTTTTGCTAATGGAAAATGAAGCGGAATGGATTTTGTTGTTGGATCAAATTTTATTAACCATTGAACAGCAACACCCACGAATGGTTAAGGTATTTCAATTAAAGTATTTTTTAGGATTTACCGAACCAGAAGTGGCAGAGGTTTTAAATATCAGTTTAAGTACGGTCAGTCGAGATTGGTTAACAATAAAAAAAATAATTATTAATGTAATGAAGTGATTGTTGTTTTTATTTTGTAAGTATTCAGTAACAGATACTTTTTTATACGCAAAATGAAACAAAAAACTACTTTCATATTCTTGATGCTTTTTATGTCTATCGCCCAAGCATGGGTTTCAGTGGGTTCATCACCCGGGTTTGGCAACTGCACTTACTCAACCATTCAACAAGCGCTTGATGCCGATGCAACAGAAATCAGGGTGCTTAATAACCAAGATTTTGTTGAAAACCTGGTGGTTGATTATGCTGTCGACATAAAGGGTGGCTACAACTCATGTTTATCGGCCTCTCTTAATTTATCTGAAAATCGCAAAACAGTAATCAAAGGCTCCGGCTTACTGGGGGCTCCGGTAATTAAAGTAAATGTCATAAATAATCCGATCATCCGTTTATCCAAACTTGTTTTACAAGATGCCGTAGATACGGTTCAGGTATTTAACGGAGGACATGGGCTGGACATTGGTAGTTCTAATGGTTTAATAGAGCTCAATGATGTGGAAATTACCAACAACCATGCTGAAGAGGGTGGTGGTATATATGTGGGTGCAACGGTTGGTGGAACTTTGCAACTAATCATTACCGATTCGATGATTAACTTAAACAGTGCCTCCACACGAGGTGGCGGTATTTTTTGTGCAGAAGATGACACCATCATTCGGGTCAGTGGTGATTCACTGATAATTGATAACACGGCAGAAGAAGGTGGTGGAATTGCAGCCTTGAATGGTTGTCGTGTTACCGTTGATTCAGGATCTCCTTTAACGCCAAATGCAGGAAATAGGGGTGTGATAGATAACACAGCAAGTCTGCGTGGCGGTGGGATTTATCTGAACTCAGCGGCACAACTGTTCTTAAAAGGTAATAAATATGGACTGGGTATTTTGGGCAACAACACCGACCCAGTCACCTTAGTTGGTAATAAAACACAGGGAGAAGGGGGCGGGATCTATGCGACCAACAGTTCAAGCATAGAAATCACAGAAGGTTATATCAGTAATAACAGGGCTTTTGGTGGTCATGGCGGTGGGATTTTCTTAGACAGCAGTGCAACCACACCAGTAACCTTGACTATAAAAACCTCAGGGACAAAATGCTGGAATGACTATCGTTGTTCCATTATGTCAAACAACAATGCCATTGGTAATGGTGGAGCCATATACATCAAAGGTGGCGCACAAGCAGTGGTAGAAAACACCCACATTATGGGTAATTTTGCTGATTTTGGTACAGCAGTTTATGTCAGCAATTTTGGTGGCGCCGGCTCAAGCGCAGACATTGAAGGCAGTTACTTCTATAACAATGGTGCTAATGGTGAAAGCAGCACATTCGATAACTTCGTAATCAGAGGGTTTGGGGATGTCACAATTAATTTATTGCACAACACAATAGTTAATAATGATGTCAATGATGATCATTCAGTGGTTGGTATTATTGGATCAAATTTAACCATAAAAAATTCAATTTTTTACAATAGGGGTGAAACAACTTTGGAAACTAATGGCACCAATTTTACCCAGTTCAGTTGTTTAATCAGTCATGAAAATAGCAGCATACCTGCACAGGTTTTTGACCCGGAATTCATCGATGAATCAAGTAATAACTACCACTTGGCAAGCCATTCAGCCGCCATAGATCTGTGTGCTGATGTTTCAGCGGTTTCATTTGATGCAGACAATGAAAACCGTGGTTGGGATGACTCAACAGTTGTAAATGCAACTGGTATGATATTTGACATCGGTGCAGATGAAAGCTACCTCAATGACATTATTTTTAAGCATGGCTTTGAGTAAATAGAGCGAACAGAGAATAATGTTTTGATTGTCTGTTTTGTGCTGTGAATGGTGATAAGCTTTTTGTTTACTTTTTTCTTAGGCCAGAAACAGACTATTGGCGCTTGATGGGTGCAATGTTGTTATGATTGGCCCATCACCAATGACTTACAAGGTATACACAGCTGTGTGGATTGCTTGACTGTTAAAAATGTTTTGGGCCTTTATAATTAAAATGTATGAATACAATGGCCTGTTCAGAACGGATGTTTTAAAGGTGGTTAATGATGTTCCGAATCCAAGCGTTCGTTAACTGCTACTGTTAATTTGGTTCCGTTTGATCTGTGAATTGTAATTTGGCCAGTTCTGCATACAAGTCATTGTTTCTAATTAAGTGGTCGTGTTTACCTGTTGCGACTATTTTCCCTTGGTCCATAACTATGATTTGGTCGGCTTTGCGGATGGTGGCCAATCGATGTGCAATCACCAATGTGGTGCGGCCTTTCATGATGGTATTCAGTGCTTCTTGCACCAGTTTTTCACTGCTGGCATCCAGTGCACTGGTGGCCTCATCCAGCAGTAAAACAGGGGGGTTGGTAATCACTGCCCGAGCTATTGATAAACGTTGTGCTTGACCACCTGAGAGCCTGACTCCACGCTCACCAAGGTAGGTATCATAGCCATTCTCTAAGTTTTCAATAAACGCATCGGCATGAGCCAGTTTAGCAGCCGCTTTGATTTCGTCATCAGTGGCATTGGGGCGACCATAAGCAATGTTTTCTCTGGCTGTGGTAGAGAAAATGGTTACATCTTGAGCCACCAAAGAAAATTGAGAACGCAAGTCTTTGAGACTGAAAGATGAAATATCCACACCATCCAGTTTTATGGTTCCAGATTGTGGCTCATAAAATCGCATCAACAATTGAAACAAGGTTGATTTACCCGAACCTGAAGGCCCGACCAAAGCCACGGTTTGTCCTGGCACCACCTCAAAAGAAATGTCATGCAAAACATTCAAATCGGGCCGACTGGGATAAGCAAAAGACATCGATTCAATGCTGATGTTGCCCAACACTGGGTTTTTTATGGCTTTGGGTGAGGTTGGATTTTGGATGGCAGGTTCAGTGTTCATCAATTCAATGATGCGCTCCAAGGCACCGGCGGCTTTTTTCAACTCACTCCAAACGGTTGAAAGCGCGCCGACAGAAGTGGCTGCCATGATGGCGTACATCACAAACTGACTCAAAGTACCCGCTGTCATCACGCCTGAAATCACATCTTTGGCACCCAACCACAACACAAACACAATACCACCAAAAATCACAAAACCTACCAACAGCGACATAAGGGTGGTCATGCGAATCGACGCCACAGCCGCATCAAAAGCCCTGTTGATCGCATCAATAAATTTATTGTTTTCACGGTTTTCCTGGGCATAAGCCTGAACCGTGTGCATGGCATTGATGGTTTCGGTAGCGAGCGCCGATGAATCGGCAATGCGATCTTGCTCAGCCTTTGATAACTTTTGGATTTTGCGTCCTGTTAACACGATAGGAATCACCACCAAGGGAATCAGAAAACCCATATACATGGCTAATTTTGGACTGGAAACCACCATCATGATAATGGCACCCAAAAAAGTCACAGCCGAACGCAACGCAATGGAAAAAGTGCTGCCAACAACGGTTTCGACCAAGGTGGTATCGGTGTTGATACGAGACAGAATTTCACCGGTTTTGGTGGTTTCAAAAAATTCTTGTGACTGCATCATCACCTTGCCATAAACCTTTTTACGCAAATCCGTCACCACTTTTTGCCCAATCCAGGAAACCCAGAAATAGCGCAAAGAAGTGAACAGAATCATCAAGGATGACACCACAAACACCAACAGAAAATAATAGGAAAGCTGATCCTGATTTTCCGCTGCAAAGCCCAAATCAATCATCAACTTAAACGTAACAGGTATGGCTAAATTCGCCGCCGCCCCGAGAAACAATAATAACAGCGCCAGTAAAATGTGCTTTTTATAAGGCAGCACCAAAGGCCTGATTAAACGCAGGTGGCTTAAGGATGCTTTGTTGTCTTGTTTTGTGTTTTTATCCATTGTGCCAAGTCCTGCCATAGTGCTTTTGCCTCAGGCTTAAAAAAGCCAAAATGTCCAATTGAATGAAGACCCATTGATTTGGGGTCAATGAAGCGTTTTTCTATATGCATGTGGTCATGATTTTTACCAAACTCAAACAACAAACCATCAACAGCTGCTTCAGGCGCCATTTCGTCATCAGTAAACCCAAAGCTTAACAAAGGTCGGTTGAAGTTGTGCCAAGGTGATAAATCAAAACCAAATTTTGGATGAAACAAATAATCTTTTTGACGCCCCCAACTGGCCCATTGTTTGGCAGCAGACGCTGGCCATGAGTAACTGCCTAAACCCAGTTTTTTCGCATCAAATGTTTTGCCACGACTCATCCATGGAATCAAAACATGCCACAAAAGGAACAGCTTTAAAAAGCCCCCTATAGACCACAGCCGTTTATCGCCTTTTTGAGCAGTTACATGAATCAAACCATCAATCTCATCTATATGGTCCGCAAAACCAACTAATTGACCTCCCAGAGAATGTCCCAAGACGTATAAATGACTGGGTTTCAGTTCCTCTTTGATCCATTTAATCACCGCAGACTGGTCCAACCGCCCCCAGCTTTCAGCATCACAAGAAACATCAGCTTGGCATTCATCAAGACCATCTTCCATGCCACGGTAGTTGTATAAAACCACGGTGATGTTTTGGCCGTTTAAAAAATTCGCCAATTCATGGTAAAGCCTGCGTTTAACACCTATGGCAGGGTTTATCATCAGGGTGGCCTGAAAAGGTTTTCCCCACACCTCAGCTTTGAGTTGTACCTGATCGGTAGTGGTTATGTTGACTTCATTTTTCATACAGACCTTGAAATAATACCCAGTCATTGTAGCAAAATCCGATGCTTAACAGAGGGATAAACAAGACAACTTAGGCTGTGATAAAGTGAAGTGACCATGTCTTGTTAAAGCAAGGTAGGCTAGGTTTCAATTGTAGGTTGGCGCTGAGCTTGCGAAGCCCAACATCATAACTGTAGCAAATGTCTGATAAACATATAAGCACTTATAGATTGGAGCGTTTATCCCAGATGAGTTCTGTAATTTTATAAAAGTATTTTGATCACGGTATATTAATTAGGTTAATAACGCATTGGTGCAATTTAAACTCGAATAAACCAAACAAAAGTGCAATAAATATGTATAAATAAGTAGTTATAAGCATAAAAACATTAGATGTAGGTGAATAACACCTGATTTTTAAAATAGTTAAGGCTAAAATGAATGTTTAATGAATTGTTATGCTTCAAAGGAGAATATCGAGTGAATAAAGAAAAACTTGCAATTTTATCTATTGTGCTTGGAGTGCTGGTTGGGGTTATAGGCACGAATATAATGGGTGTTGTGGCAGCAATAGCAATCCCTAAAGGTTATTTTAATTGGTTTCAAGAGTATTTGAACTTTCAAGCGGGATACTTTGTCCTTAATGTCGTAGAGCAGTTTTTAGGGTTCGGAATCATTGCTGCGATTGCGGGCTATATTATAGGAAAAACATCCCCTAAAAGTTGGCTAGTGTATTCAGGTATCGGATACGCCACAGCAACTCTGTATATGATTGTTGGTAACGTATTTATCTATGATGTACCGGTAATAAACCCAGTTGTTTCACTAAGTAATCTAAATTATGCAATACACTTTATTGTGTTGTCTTTGTGTTTTTTTTCGGTCGCATATGTTTCTGCTAAAAAGCATAACAAGTTAAGTCAGCAGGACGCCGCTGCTTAAGGCGTAAGGCGAGAAAATAAAATCGACAGGTAAAATGTTTACGAGTCTTTGTAACACTGGAAGGTGAATGATAATACATGGGATATGGGTTGTGACCATTATTATTTCCATCCCACTTTTATTCATTATTGTTTTTGGCTATTGGAAAGTTCTGGTATTATTTATTCTTTGTGGGGGCTTTGTCTTTCCGTTGTATGAGGCAATATTTGGTAAGTTACAACTTTGTGGTGTTAGAGCAAGGCTGAAGAGCATGTAAGGATTTTCCTACAAGGTGACTGTCAGCCTATTCACCCCCCAATGGCACTTTTATTTTGGGAAATCATTTGCTTTAAGCTTTCGATGCCCAGTTGTTCAGTTTCATTCTTATTTATAACTTTATCTGCAAATTTTTCTGCTTCAGTTTGTTCCTGATCACCTGTATACAATGTATTGTTGCGACCTACTTTAAAAGCAGTACGTGACGCTGAATAAGAAAAATAGTTACCACTGGTATTGTCATATTTTAAAAAAATCACGCCTTCCTGATTTAAACTGTATTCATAATTGATGCTTACTGTTAGACAAATATCTTCCTCCTCATCACAACCACCTGACATTTTTACTTCTATAGTCGGATCATTGTAGTCACCGGATAAAACCTCTTTTATTTTAAAAATATAAGTTGTGAAAATATCATTTATCATTACATCTTTTGAAATCACCTCATTTGTTTCATTTATTGAATATGTTAGAAGCATGCTTTCTTTTTTTGAAAATTTATCTATTAATTCAACATGGATTATTAAGTCAGACTTATCTATGAATGAATTCAAATGTGACGGGTTTGAACTTGCATTAAGTTGAAAGCTTAAAATCAGTATTGTTAAGAGAATAAAACTCGTTGTTTTATAATTCCTTACAGAAAAAACAGCAGGGTCCAATCTGTCATTTCCATCGCTTGCCAGTGAAGAATTTAATACTAGAAGGAATAAAAGGGTCATTAAAAAATTAATCATTATCAAGCTCCCTTACTAAACCTCGTAAATTGTCTATGTTTTTTATTGTTATTTCACCAGATTTATTATTTACCCCTATATTCTGAAAAGGTTGTTTTACAATTGAGCCAGTCTTCCTTTTTAATTCATTATTTTCAGTAATTGAAAACATGTCATAAGAACCATTTGGTGCATGGTAAAAACCATCTTGTCCTCGATTTAAAAACATTAAACTCTTCTCGTTTATATCCAATTTGAAAGAAGCTGATGATTTTTCACAAATTGAATCTACACAACCACCATATTCAATCACTGTCAAATGACTTTCTTTCAAATTACCTTTTAAAATTTCTATCTCATAAAATGTGTGAGGTGATGTTCTATTAATAACAAATGGTTCTTTGACACCGTTAATCAATTGATAGGCCTTTAACTCATAATCATAGTTTTCAGTTCTTATGCTTACAACTTTTCCTGAAATAATGTAATTGGATTCTGTTATTTGTTTTTCCCACCCTATGTCAGAAAATATTGCCGAAGATGATTCAGCATTAATCATTAAAAACGTAATTATTATCATGGCTTTCATTTTTTACTCCTTAGAGTTATAGGGGTCAGTATGAAGCTCCCCCAATTTACTGGACACTAGATTTTATTATAGTACTTACTTTCAAAATCGGTTGGTGATTCATAATTTAAATATGAATGCCGCCTGATTCGATTGTAAAACAATTCAATATATTCAAAGATGCTGCTTTGAGCAGCATCTTTGGTTTTGTACTTAGCAAGGTAAGCTGGGCTTTATTTGTAGGTTGGCGCTGAGCTTGCGAAGCCCAACATCATTAATGTAGTCAAAGTCTGATAAACATATCAGCATTTATAGATTGGAGTATTTATCCCAGTTGAGTTCTGTAATTTTATAAAAGCATTCTAATCACGGTATATTCGGATAATAACGCATTGGTGCAATTTAAACTCGAATTAATCAAACAAAAGTGCAATAATTAAGTAAATATAAGCATAAAATCATCAAATATAGGCTAAAAATATCTGATTTATATGATAGTTATGGCTAAAATAAATGTTTAATAAATTGTTAAATTTTATCAACCTGATACCAGTTAAATTTATTAACGAAATGGACCCTGGACAAATAACTTAATGAATGTCCACCTTGGAATAGCGAGCACTACGCATATTGATCGTCATAACGACAAGATGACGCTAGGTGCGCTTGAAAGTGCAGTAGAACAGGTCAACTCAAGATTAATTCCGTATCTAATTAACCATGATTTTAACCAGCAAATCGGTGTGATTTTATATGGTGAGGTATTTCAACTTGATGATGGAGAGTATGCGCTAGGAGTAGTTGTAGGACTATATGAAAGTCAATACGACAAGAAAACGTTTAAAAAAGGTCTGCCAAATACATTTGCCAGCGCTTACGAAAAATACTTTGATAAAGAATTCTTGTTGGAGCTTAGCAGGTCAAACGATTCGTCTAATATTAAAACGGAACGCCCAAATAGCTTATCTTTGCCAGACATGCTCGAAAGGTTTCTGAATTCTACGGCTTTTACACCAGAAGGTGAAATATATCATACAAAGCAGCTTGTCGCCTCTGTGGGAGATTTAAAAATTGAGGTGTATCCTAAAGATCATTTTCCACCACACTTTCATGTTGTTTCAAGGTCAAGACGGCTAAACGCTAGATTTGACATACAAACCTTGGAAGTAATCAGCGTAAAAACGGGTGATTTACGTGGGAGGGATACTAAAAAGATACAAAAATTCTTTGAGATGCATCCGGAAATGCTAGAAAAGCTGCATCAAGTACACAGTAAGTTATGTGATTAACGTAAAAGAATTTAACAAATGTAGCTGCCTGACACAAATTGCTGCACACCTTTTTGTGTTTTCGTTACGCTCAATTTTACACAAAATGCACTACGCAATTTGCGCAGTTGCTACAAGCGTTAAGATTTATCACAAGAATTACCATCTAAAACAACATCCCTTAAACTAAACCCTGTCATGTGTCATAATGGTTATACCAAGAAAAGAGAACGATGATGGCAGAGAACAAAACCCAACCAACCGATCAAAGTGTGATTAAGTTTTTGACGGCTGTTAAGCCTGAGCAAAAACGGCAGGATGCTTTTGCATTGTTGGAAATGATGGAGCGGTTGTCGGGTTATCAGGCGAAGATGTGGGGTGACAGCATCATTGGTTTTGGTCAGTATCATTACAAATACGATTCAGGGCGCGAAGGAGATTTTATGCGCATCGGTTTTTCACCGCGTAAAGCCAATATTTCGTTGTATATCATTGCCGGTGTGGAAAAGCATCAGGATTTGTTGGATCAATTGGGTAAGCATAAAACCGGAAAATCATGTCTCTATATTAACCATTTAAGAGACATCAAGCTCAGCGTATTGGAAGATATCATCAGTAAGGCCTTAGAAACCATGGCTGAGAAGTATCCGGACGGGGTTTGATTATAAAGCAGTGAAATGCAGTAAGAGTTAGTTTATTCTTGTCGTCCTCGGACGAGCTACGGTACATAAGACAGGTTTCTTGATTCGCAAAAATCGTCAATCTTGTTTAACCTGCGCTTGACCCGGGGACCCATTGTAACTACCCTATCATCAATGAAGGCACCAGCAGGTTACATTTTAACTAACAAGGAACGAGGCACTCTTTTTTTACCAACTCAGAACAGACAAAATTGATGGTGTTTCAAATCAATACCAAACACAGCGACTGGTTTACTTTGAGCCGTTTGCAGGTATGTATGAAGCCATCAATAGAAAAGAGCAACTCAAAAAATGGAAACGTGTTTGGAAGTTAAAGTAGATTGAATCGAACAATCCTGGCTGGAAAGATTTATTTGACGCAATGATTCAACAGTTTAGATTAAAAATGGGTCCTCATGTTAAGCCCGAGGACGACGATGTGATACAGTTAAATTAAGCGGATGGTTTCACCAAGTCGTTTAATAACAGTTAATAGAACCAACAATGAACCAATTACCCTACAAAACCTGGGGAGAAGCAACAGGCGAGATGCCGATCTATTTTGCCCATGCCAATGGCTTCCCTCCCGCAACCTATCAGCCCATCATTGATGCCTTGGCGGAAAAACGACAAGTGATTTCCTATTTGCAAAGACCTTTGTGGCAGCCAGCGCCTGAATTAAACAGCATCAAAGACTGGTATGATTTGGCCGATGATGTGATTCGTTTTTTTGATGAAAACAAACTAAAAAATGTGGTGGCCGTGGGACATTCCTTGGGGTCAGTGACGGCTTTTATGGCCGCACAAAAAAGACCTGATTTATTCAAGGCTTTGGTAATGATAGAACCCGTCACTTTGCCTTGGTTGACTTGCTGGATCACGCGTACGTTTCCCAAATTAGTAAAAAATCGAGTGAAAATCATCACCAAAACATTGGGCAGACCCAATCGCTTTGATTCGAAACAGGCAGCCTTTGATTTTCACCGCAAATCCAGAGCTTTTAGAAACATCAGCGATGACAACTTGTGGCATTACATCAATGCGGCCGTTGGAGAAAAGGACGGTGAGTATCAGTTGGTTTTTCCCCGTGAATGGGAGGCCAAAATTTATGCCACGGTCAGTTACTTCAGAAATCAGTTGGTACGTTCGAAAACCCCTGTTTTGGCTTTACGCGGTGGACACAGCGATACCATTGCTGCAGGTTTTTGGCAAAAGTGGAAAACCAACCCCAACCATCAATTTGCCGAATTTCCTGACAATGGACATTTGCTGCCGTTGGAAAACGCTGAGGGGGTGATTGAGCAGATGCTTCCCTTCGTTATGCAACATTTGTCATGAAGCCAATTGTCTTAACAACGCTGAATAGCCGCTATATCCATTCTTCTTTTAGTTTACGCTATTTGTATGCCAACTTAGGTGAGTTACAAAACTCGGCAACCATCAGGGAATTCACCATTCATGACCGGGCCATTGATATCACTGAAAAGTTGTTGTCGATGTCGCCACAAGTGATTGCTTTCAGTGTTTATATCTGGAATGTGGTTGAAATCACCGAAGTGGTGAAACTGTTAAAAACCATACAACCTGATATACAAATTGTTTTGGGAGGTCCAGAAGTCAGTCATGTGCCAGATCATCCTGATGTTGTGGATGATGCAAACTATGTCATAAAAGGTCCTGGAGAAGAAAGCTTTAAAGCTTTGTGTCAGCAATTGATAAGTGGAGTTAAACCACAAAACAAAATCATTCAGGGTGTCCCTCAGGCGCTTGATGCTTTGAACATGCCTTATGAGTTTTATGATGATGAAGACATACAAAACCGCATCATATATGTGGAAGCATCTCGAGGTTGTCCATTCAAGTGTGAATTTTGTTTGTCATCGCTTGATAAAACCTCTAAGACCTTCACTTTAGATCGATTTCTTATTGAGATGGATAAGCTGTATCAAAAAGGGGCCAGAAATTTTAAGTTTATAGACCGAACCTTTAACCTTAAAGTGGCACATTCTACCGCGATATTACAGTTTTTCTTAGATCGCATGGATGCTGATTTGATGGTTCATTTTGAGGTGATACCAGATCGTTTACCTGATGCACTTAAGGAATTACTGATACAGTTTCCCGCCAACAGTTTACAATTTGAAGTAGGTGTACAAACATTTGATCCTGAAATTCAGACATTAATCAGCCGCAGACAAGACAATCAAAAAACCAAAGAAAATTTGTTGTGGTTGAAAAACCATACCCATGCTCATATCCACGCAGATTTAATTTTTGGTTTGCCGGGAGATTCACTGGATAATTTTGCTGACAGCTTTAATCAATTGTACCAACTGGGGCCACAAGAAATTCAAATGGGGATTTTAAAACGTTTACGTGGTGCACCGATTAACAGGCACAGTCAAACATATCAGATGACATACAGCCCAGCACCTCCCTATACCGTACTTAAAACCAAGGACATCAGTTTTGAAACCTTACAACGGTTTGGTAGGTTCGCTCGATATTGGGACATGTTTGGTAACCAAGGGCGCTTTATACATACCTTGCCATTGATACTGGGTAACAATGAAAAGGACAATGCGTTTCAACGTTTTATGAGCTTTTCGGATGCTTTATATGCAACGGCTCAAAGCACTTGGAAAATCTCACTTAAAAGACAGTTCTTTTTGTTATATGAGTTATTGCCAGATTTATATGATTTAAAACCTGAATTTGTTTTCACTATCTTACAGCTTGATTTTGATCGCAGTGGACAAAAAGGCAACTTGAGATCGATTGTCTTGCCACCAGTCAATGCAAAAAACAACCAAGCCAATGCAAGACAAAAAAGACATTTGGTTTCCTGAGTTAACAACACAGCAACAAAAAGACTGACCAAAATTGTCAGTTTAATATTGTGAGCCACGTCACATTTTTAAATTTACACCAAAAACACTTAAAAACTGACCTTTTGTTTTTTTTAGTTTTTAGATTGTTGTAGGATTTATCATAAGTCCTGCAAAGGGTGTGTGTGTAATTTTAAAATAGGGGAACCTCGTAATGAAGCAATTTCATAAGAGAAGTGTGTGTGTGTGGGCGTGTCATTTACTGTTGTTGACATGTGGTGTTGAGGCTAAAGAAATCATTGAGGATGGTCCTAATGGCGTAAGCTATGACGGACCCTATGATGAAGCCATTATTAATGGAGCCATTCATGTATTGGCTCAGCAGTGTGAAGACGGTGGTTGGGGGTGGCCACATAATGAGTGTTCATCATCAGCTTATAACATCACGTCAGCAATAGTAGATGGCCTTTTTCGGGCTTATGAAATCAGCGGTTTAAGTGTGATTAAAAATGCAACGATATTAGCAGGTGATTTCAATTTATCATCAACTTATTCAGGTACTGGTGGTGCCAAGCTGGGTTCACAAACAGCCTTGAATTTATGGAATTTATCTGAAATGACAGGGGATGATTCCTATAAAAATTGGGTTGAAACTGGTTTTTATGAGGCTTTAAAAACAGGCACTTACGGAGCCAACCAAGATTGGGATGTGGATGATTACATCAGTCATGTCAGAAACCCACCAGGACCTTGGATAAACTTAAGGCCTTGGGAGTTTTCCTACCAAGCTTTGGCCGCAGAACGTTATTGTTATCCAAATATTGCTGAACAATTTGAGTCAGCTATTTTAGACAGTTTAGCAACCTTAGACAATACCGACCCAAACAATGTGTATACCGATGTTTTGGGTTTGGCTGGTGGTGTTTTGGGCTTGGCTCGAGTGAACCGATTAACGTTTCCAGAGATATTTGCTGCTAAACATGCTGCAGTTAATGGTGAAACTACATTGGCTGGGTTGGCCAATGCTTTGGTTGACATTCAAAATGTAAACGGTTCTTTTAATTGGCATTCAAACTTAGCTTCACCTTTAATAGAGGATCAAGATACCCAAACCACTGCTTATGCGATTCTGGCTTTAATTGAAGCACAACAACGTTTACCAGAAGAAAATTTTCTGCCGGCGATTCAATTGGGTAAAGAATGGTTGTTAACCCAACAAGACGAGGATGGCGGATTTTTTACAAATCCGGGTGGTTCACATAATATTGAAGTAGAGGCTGAAGCCATCCATGCTTTGGGCAAGGTAGGTGTGTATGATCGCATTTATCGTGGCCAAATGGAGTGTTATGTGAATTAATTCATCTACACATTAATCAATCTTGGAAAGCACTGTGAACCAGTGCTTTTTTTGTGGAAAAATTAAATTATTGTGTGTTCATTACTTGTGAGTAATACTTGTGATGTTGTTGTTTTAACAGTAGAGTTAGAGTGGATAAAGTCAAACATAAAATGAGAGCCTTTCATGGATTTAAGCGATGAATTTGTTACCTTACTACAGCAGCTAACACCTTGTCAGAAAATTGATTTGTTAGGTGTTGAAGTAACTGTAAAAAGAGAGGATCTTAATCACCCAGTCATACAAGGAAATAAGCTGAGAAAACTTAAGTATAATTTACAATCAGCACTTGAACAGGGGTTTAAAACCTTGGTTACATTCGGTGGTGCCTACTCCAATCATTTGTTAGCCACAGCCTATGCAGCCAAACAAAACAATGTGGCAGTTGTGGGCATAGTAAGGGGCGATGAATTGGCACAAAACCAATCAATTTGGTCAGAGACTTTGTACCACTGCCAACAGCTTGGGATGCAACTGCATTTTGTAAACAGAACGGCATACCGTGAAAAGCAAAATAATACCAACACAATACAATTCATCAACACTTTAGAACAACCATACATCATACCCGAAGGTGGTAGTAATGAGTTTGCAGTTCAAGGGGTGGCTGAACTCATTGCTGATTTGTCACAACAAATCACCCCCCCTAGTCACATCATTTGTCCCGTGGGTACTGGTGGCACATTGGCGGGTATTATCAGTGGTGTTAAACAACTCAACTGGGATTGTCAAGTTTTGGGTGTGACTGTATTAAAAGGTTTACACAGTGTAAAAGACAATATTAATCAATGGCTTGAAGACGGAATGAATGATGTTAATTGGCAGTTAATTGATCAGTTTCATTGTGGAGGATATGCCAAGTTTACTCCAGAGCTTGAAGGATTTTGTCTTGCTTTCACGCAACAGCATGACATTAAACTGGACAAGATATACAACAGCAAATCATTTTATGCGCTGGCACAGCTCATTCAAGCAGGTCAAATCACTTGCCATGACAAACCCTTAATTGTACATACTGGGGGGCTTCAAGGCGGTGTGTTTTAAGCAAAAGGAAACCCGCTATTAAGCGGGTATATGAATTTGATTGAGGCAGGTTCTGCACTGAAAACCTGCCAATGTGTATGGCTTAAAATGCGATAGAACCTACCAAATATTCATCCTCAGCTTTGTCTAAACGCAGACTCAAGGTTTGTTTGGACTCATTGGGGCGGCCAAAATTTGTAAACACGTTGACATATAAAGTGGTCGCTCCGGTTAATTCGGGTGAGTTATTTCCATAAAAGTGTACCTTTATGGTGTAATTACCTTTAGGTGCACGTTTAATTAAGTATTCTTCCGGGCCATAGCCGCCGGTGAAGTCTTGGTGAAACATGCCACCAACGCCTGAAAGCATGTGGCTGTAATAGACTTTTTCACCAGTGGGCTCTATGACCCATAAGTCAATATCAGTCATGTCACTGTCCCAACTTAAGGTGATGCGAATATCAACATCTAACAAGGCAATCAAGCGACTATCAACCAATGAAGTGTCAGCATTTAATGCTTTTAGTTTGGTAAGTAAACCATTGAGTTCCATCAGTGTAGTGACTTCTATACCTTGAAAGCGATCCCATCGTTGGCTGATAACTTGATAGAGTAAAGACAGGGCTTCTTGGTAGTCTTTAAGCGCTGTTTTGTCTGTGTTTGTATCTCCACGAGCCACTAAAACCAAAGCCAAATCACGATAAGACTGAGGTTCTTCAGGTCGGTCAGATAAAACTTTGCGGTAAGTTTCAATGCTCAACTCTAAAAATTTATGTTGCTTGAGTTTCATGGCCATGGTGCGTAATAGCCGACTGTCTTGGATTTTTAATTCAGCAATGTTTGATAAAACTTGAAGACCCAGTTCTTTTTGGTTGTTTTGAAAAAAGAAATTAGCGCAATCAAAATAGAAAGCAGGGGACAGAAGGTGTTGCTTTTTAAGTTGATAATACAAGGCCTGCCTTTCAGACGTGCCTACCTGTTTTAATTCAGTTAAATAGGGTGTGTTAGGGTCCCATTCGCTGATGATAACGCGGGATGTTCTGGATTTGTTTTCAGTTGTTTTTAAATCTTCAGCATCTGCCATATCTTCTCTACTGATGCGTGAACCTGTGACCATAATTGCACCATGTTGCTCTTCATCTAAGTTGACCTGCATCATTGGAGGCTCGGGTGAAAACAGTACATCATCATCTCTGGTGTTCTGTTCAGTTTCAACTTTTTGCTTTTTTATTGATTGTGGAAAATTACGATGCCACCATGTTTTTCTTTCTTCCCACATCGAAATGACTTCAGATAATTTTTCTTTTGTTTGTCGTTTTTTGGTAAGTGCTTGTGATTTCAGTTTTGCCCAGTATTGTTGGCGTATTTCAGGCAGTGATTTAGGTGGCTCTATTTGATGTTCTACATATTGTGCTAAGTTTTCTAATACGATTAAAGAGGTGTGATTGCTAACCAAACCATATTTTTGGCTGAGCTTAATGATTTTAGCTTTATTGGTTTGGCTGTCACGTTGCATTTCATTGAGTTGTTGGATGGCCCAAATGAGCTCAGGCAAACGGCTATCAATGGCATGATCTCGATTGATTTCAATATCAATGATTTGTTGGTTTGTTTTATAGAAATTGTAATGAAGCCTTAAGTGTGCCTTGGAAGTTAAAAGTTCACCTGTGATGGGCTCGTTTAGCATCATATCAACCCGTTTTGGCAGGCTAGGTAAGCCGGAAACTTGACCATCTAACACTTCTATTGATACCAATTGTGGTTGTGAAAGTGAAATGTTATCAACGACATATTGCAAGTTGGTGTTTGCATCTAGTTGGAAAGCGTTTCCACCATTATTATGCGCCAACAGTTGATTAAAAGCATGGTTTTGACTTAAGTCACTACTGAACACATGCAAGTTATGGGGTGTTTTGATGGTTTTTTTCTGGTTGAATGTATGTAAACCATCGGTAAAAAGGAAAACAGCACTGTTTTTAGGGTGATTGGTTTTTGTGCTTAAGTGGTTGAGTGCAGAAAGGTTGGTTCCTCCGTCGTAAATTACAGTCGATAAGGCCTGCTTTAAATCCGACCATTGACCTTTATTAATGGAATATTGACCAGCTGCTTGTAATTCGTTACGTAAAAAATACAAATCAACATCCACCATTTGATGCTGCTTGAAAAAAACACCTAACATGTTAATTGCGAGTTGATGATTACTGGTGGCACGCGAATGTGACGCATCCCATACCAATTGTAAGCGATTTATTGGGGTGTGCTTAAACGGAGGTTTAATAACTTTAAGTTTGGGATCGAGGGAAAAATATAATTGACCTTGTTTATTTTTGCCAAGCAGGACTAAGTTATCGTCTGGTTTAGGCACCACCAAATCAATGGCTTGATCCAACTGAATTTGGTCTTTTTTTAGCGTTGTTGTGTAGGTATTTTTCCATGTATTGAATTTCAAGTTTTTGAATTGACCTTGGTTAATGATGGGAGCCATGCTGGTATTCATTGCCATTATGTTTAAGGAGAAATCTTTAACCGTTTGTTTGGCCATCAATGGAATGGTAAAACCATGGCCTTTATCGTTGGTATTAAGCACAGCAGCATAAGAAATTTGTATGCGCCTAGATTGCTGAGTTGGTAAAGGGAAAATGCGGGTTTTAAACACATTACCCGCGACTTTCTCAACCAAACCAGGGTCAACACCTTGGCGTACAATTTTGTCAAAAGCGACCCGTGCAAGATTTTTTTCAACAGCCACGCCATCAACCATGACTCCATTAACTTCTAAAGCATACCCAGTGATCACACCGTTATTGGGAATGGGAAAAAGGAAGTCGGCAGAAACATGACGTGAATTCGGATTATAAAAACTGATATCTAAGCTGGTTTGAGCTAAGTTACCATATACTGTGGTGTTGATATGAAATTGTGAAACTTCAATGGCTTGTTCGGTAGGTTCGGTTGGAACAATCAAAATTGGTGACCGGGGAGGGACTGGATTTATCATCTTGTTTTGCTGGGAGTAAGCCGTCTGGCAAAGTGACAGTAAAACAAAACAAAAAATTAAAGAAAGGTTCATGGCGTGGCTCCGATAAATGGTGTTAGTTATTAATACTGTATTGACATATACGAGGCAAATAGCAATAAGGGTTAATTATTTAAAAATTATTGAATCCGTTTGATTTTCACGGCTACAATGAACAGAAACAACTTATTTCTATGTTGGTGTGATGTAAAAGCCTTGTTTCTTTAGAGAGGCGTGTTATAAATCTGCTGTGAGTTGTATAAAATAGACTGTCTTATTAACAACAGAGTAAATATGACCATAAGAACCAAACAACAATTTGACCAAGCCTTTCCGGTGCAGGTCGGTTTACCTGTGCAATGGGGTGATATGGACGCATTTGGACATGTCAATAACACCATGTATTTCAGGTATTTTGAAACAGCCAGACTGGCTTATTTCAACAAAGTGGGTGTTATGGAAGACATGCAAAAAGATCAGTTGGGTCCCATACTTGCGGAAACATCATGCCAGTTTAAGCGAGCGTTGGTTTTTCCTGATCAAATTCTTGTAGGGGCCAGTGTTACAGAAAACCATGAATTTGGGTTTTTGATGCACTACGGTATTTTCAGCGAACAACAACAAACCGTCACTTCAATAGGTACAGGACGTATCGTGATGGTAGATTACAAAAACGGCAATAAAGTGGAACCATCGGACAAATTATTGCAGTTGATAAATAAGATACAAAAATCTTGAAAGCGCTTGAACTGAAAATTCCTCCCGTTTTATTACTGTTAATATTTGGTGTTTTGATGTGGTTGATTGATGACTTATTGCCACAATACAGTCAGCATTGGCCTTGGCATCAATGGGCTGCTTGGAGCTTGTTTTTATTGGGTGTTTTTTTGATTGTAGCGGGCTTCATCAGTTTCAGAAGAGCCCACACCACAGTAGATCCCACCAGACCTGAAAAAGCGTCATTGGTGGTAAAAACAGGAATTTATAGGATGTCCAGAAACCCAATGTATTTGGGCTTTTTGATGATGCTGTTGGCCTTTATGTTCAAATTAAGCAACCCGGTAACTTTATTGGCTTTGCCTTTGTTTGTGCTTTATATGAATCAATTCCAAATCAAGCCAGAAGAAAAAGCTTTGCAAAAGCGGTTTGGCAATGATTATATTGAATTTTATAATAATGTAAGGCGTTGGATTTAGTTGGGCTGTTGAATCATCGGCAGTTCAGTTTACCAGCCACCACCACCGCCGCCACCGCCACCGCCACCAGATGAACCACTGCTTGATGATGAGGAATAGCTGCTTGAAGATGAGCTGGAAGTATAAGAGCTGGAAGTATAAGAGCCAGACGAAGCACTTCGAGAGGCACTTGGAATCACAGCGGCTGCCTTAACAGTTTTACGTAATGAGCGACTGACCTCGTTGGCTGAAAAACCGCTGAAACTTTTGTTATTAAGTTGATTGTGGTACCAGCTGGGTTGATAAACAGGCTGGTGCTGATTGGTATCGGTTGTTTGTAGGTTAATCACATCAGCAAATTTTTCCGACCAGTGGTTTTCCAGTCCCAAGGCTGTGGCATAGGGTAACAGCTGTTCATAATATTCAATGGTTCTATCAGGCGGATTCATGGTGTTAAGTCGATGTTCTTCGGCTGATTTCATATACAACTTCAGACCATCAATTTGATCTTTGATGTGGCGACCGAAAGGTGTGGTTGCGCGCAATAAAAAGGTAAACAACACATTCACTCCCAGCAAAGACAGCACGAAGAATATCCAGGTTTTTTGATGAATAAAGAAATGAATGATTTCAAAGTAAGACGCCGCCAACAACCCCAAAATAATGAAACTTGTTATGATGGGTGCTGTGATCAGAAAAGCCAAACCCAGCACAAAAAGAATGGTGTAAATAATTATTGTCAAAAACAAATCTGATGCTGATAGTAAGGGGTTAAAAATCAATAAAGTACCAAGGAAAAAACAAGCAAAACTGATGACCCAACCCCAAATCACATAGCTGCGGTTATCTACAAAACATTTTTTCTGATATTCCTTTTTCAATGAGGAAAATAACTTTCTTTCAGCTTTTTTTAGCTTGCTGTTGTATTTTTTGCTGATTGTCAGTTGTTTGCTTCGCCCAGAGAATAAAGTGTTTTTAAGCACGCGCTCACCTTTGGAAAGAGGTGGCAATTTTTTCTTCGATTTGATTAATTTTAACTGATATTTATTTTTGAGTTGAGTGATGGTTATGTAACCTTTTACAGCCAGATTTAAAAGCGCTGCTGTGAGGGTTTTACTGTTGGTTTTTTCATTATCTATGTAATGAACGGCAGCTGGAGATAAGCCTTTGGGAGGATAAAATCGGACTAAAATCACCCCCTTTTCCGGGTCTTTTCCGTGTCGGTACCAAGCGCTCAAGTAAAAACCGAAGTAAAATAAAAACACCAACAGAGACAGTATCCAAAGCAGGTTATCGGCCAAAAATGTAGAAATATCGAATGGTTCAGGTATTAAGATGCCTTTAGGAAATTGAATGCCTACAGTCAAACCTTGATTGGGTTTCAGCGCTTCAGTGGTCACAAAACCCAAGCCAGTGTCATCATTGTTTAATTCATAATGTTGTGATTGTTCACCTTGATAGCCAGTCCAGGCACGTTGGTCTGTGACCTGGGTATGTCCCTCATTAGGTAAAGTTATATGAGCAGAAGCTTTTAATATGGGAAAAGCCCAACCTGTTCCGGTTACGTTCCAATAAAATTCATCGTAGTCATCAAAATATCCGATTTGTTTATCGGTTTGGTAAGTGATTTGGTACTCATGCACTCCCGGTTGAAGCATGGTGTCTGATGAGCCTATATAGATGCGGATACCGTTAGACATTTCTTGGGTATGATAAGGTTCAATCTGCCCATTTCTGGTGATTAAAAGCACCTTAAAACCAACCCGATTCTGGGTCAAATACTTACCAAAATATTGGGTGGGGAAATCTCTGAAAATCCCTCGGTTGATTGCTATGTTTTCGGCTTTAACCAACAGGGTTTCAGTGATGGTTATTTGGCCAATTTGTGAGATTTCGATGTCACTGTGAAACGAATGAATGGCTTCCTTGGCAGATGCGCTTGTTACCAATACAATCAACAACCAGTAAATAAAGACTTTCATGGGATTATTTTACCTTCCAGTAGTTTTGCATCTCAAAAAACAGAAATGATGCGGACCACGTGATTAACACCAACCCGGTCAGCGCTTCAATGCCTGTTAAAAACCGTATGTCACCAAAGGGTGCAATGTCTCCAAACCCGAGTGTGGTGAAAGAAGTAATTGAAAAATAGGCACAATCAAGTAAGGAGCCTGAAAAATTGCCTTCAAAAGACCCAAACAAACCGCTTTTGAGTTTTAAATAATAGGCTACAGCGAATACCCAAACTTCAATACTGTGGGCTGCTAAAGCACCAAAAACACCGACTAAAATCCTGTGTCTTGGTTTGATTGCCAGTTTCGGAATGCGTTTGGACAATTGAAAAAGAATTTCATAATGCACCACAACACAAATAGAAACCACCACTATATTAATCAGAGCTGCAAGCAAAATCATTCAATCACCCGGATTTAACTTATCAAACAAAGCAAACTTAAGCTGCTCTATTTGGTTGGATGAATAATCAGAAACAGGGATATCAGCACCCCAAACCACATCAGGCCACAAAGCATCTTCACTGTGCCGACCAATAACATGGATGTGCAGTTGTTGTACCACATTACCTATGGCCGCAAAGTTGATTTTTTCAGAACCATATGCGGTTTTACAATGTTGGGCAATAACGTGAGTGGCTGTCATCACATTTTGTTGCGTGGTTGCGCTTAGCTCATGAAGCTCGAACACATGGGTTTCAGGTACCATGATAAACCAGGGAAAAGTGGCATTTTTGTGAAGCAGCAGATGAATGTCATGCCATTTGAACAGATGATGGGTGTCAGCTGCTAATCGCTTATCTAAATTAAATTCATCAGGTATCATGGTTCAACATTGTAACGCTGAATGGTAATAAATGATTAAAAAATGTTTAAAGTTCAGCCACCTTGCTGATAAAACTTTGGCACCACTGATCAGCTTCTTGAGGATTTAAATGGTAACGCTGTTCAAAGATTACCAAGCCGGTTTTGGCATCAATTAAGCCAAAACTTATTTGTTCAGAACCACGGTAGGTCAGGAGTTGATGTTCAATAAACCAATGTACACCAAATTGATTTGAAAAATAGGGGTAGGGATTGCCTTGATGGGTTTTGATGGCATGGTCTGATAAATAACGGAGCTGGTCATGGTTGGAAATGGCTTGTTTTAGACAGTCTGGAATGCCAAGTGATAAAGTGTTTTCATTTTCAAGTATAAGCAAATTCCGAGAGTCTGAGTAACGGTCCTTTTGTAACCAACTTAATAAAACAAACAACAATGCTAAAAATAAAATAAAGGCCAATATAAAGGGGAGAATTTGTTGTTTAAAAACGTTTGAAGGGTACTTTAACTGGGAGGTTGCATGGCCTTCGTTGACTGGTAACAACCACCGATAACCAACTTTAGGAATGGTCGCAATAACAGGATGCTGAGTGGTTAATGGTTTGAGTTGTGCCCGTAAATCTGAAATACTGCGGGTCAAAGCATCATCACTGACCACTTGATTGGGCCAAACGGCATCAAAAAGTTGAGCGCGACTTACGGTTTCACCATCCGCTTGAAGCAAACTGTTTAACACACGACGATTGACTGGACTTAAGCGAATGGACTTGCTATCTACAGAACCATCCAGTGCATGCACTTCACCTGTTTCACAGTTAAATTCAATGCCCGCTGTTATCAATCGTTTTGCCATAGATTGGTTATTAGGGTCATTAATTGGACCATTATTTTCGACTGAACTCATGAAGCACAGTTTATCATCAACAGGCCTTTAATTATTATTGACTCAGGCATTGCTCAGCTTTTCCTCAGGTTAAAATAGACTCAGAAATCAATAATAACGATTAATTGATATTCACAGGTTCAACCATGAAAACTTTAAAGCGTACATTTTTATATTTACTGGCATTGCTGCTGTTTATTTTTATTCTGATGGTCATCATAAACTTACCGGCTTTCGATGAAGAGTTGTTGCCTGAGGTACAGGCTATTAAGGAGATTAAAGCCCAACCTTACAGCGTGAACAACGCCTATCCTGCTATATTGGCATTGAACAGTGCATCTGGCCCAAGCTTAAAACAAGCAACAAAAACCATTCGAGACCACTTAAACCAACAAATTGCAGAAAATGGCTTAGATTATTTAAACCAAGAAGACTACCAACGTTTGATCGGCAAAGGTCATGACAACAGCTGGAAGAACATTTACTACAACTGTAAATCACGGACCGAAAAAAACTGTATGGCGTCTTTAATTGAAGATGTTGCAAACCAGCCCATCAGTGATGAAAGATTAAAAGCACAACTTAAACGATATGCTGACTTAATTAAAATGACGGATTATCAAGACGCCACCCAAATAGAATTCAATGCACCGTATGTGGCATTTGGTTCGCTTCAACAAATAAAGCGGTTGTTTTTAGCCGATGCTTATATCAATCATTCCACTGATGAATATTTAAAGACTTGGCGACAAGACATGAACTTCTGGCGCATGGTTTTAGCAGATAACCACATTTTAATCACACGAATGGTTGCTATTGCATCTGTATTTAACAGCATTAACAGTTTATCTACAGCAATCAATCAAGGTGCTTTAAGTCCCCAACAGCTCAGCGAACTACAAAGACAAATTAAAACATTGTCAAAAAAAGAGTTAGATATGGGCACCACTTTTGATTATGAATTTAAATATGGCATGAGATTCTTAGAAATGGCCGAGACAGAAAGGAAGGTTGGAAACTTGATTGAAAATATGTTTTACCAACCCAATGCAACAACCAACTTGCATTATGAGTTCGCAACCAGACCCTTGAAACAAGTCAGCGCATTAAGTAGCGTTGAATATTATCAACATGTTACAGGTGAAAATAATGCGGTCAAATTTACCTCTCCTTTTAACTGGTCACTCACCACGCTTTATAACCCTTTGGGCAAGCAATTTATCAGTTATGCCATTCCAGCTTATAACGACTATGTAGCCAGAGCCCATGACTTGAATGGCATGATGCTTTTACTCAAATTACAAATTGAAATAGCGCTTAGTCCTAATCAACCAGTTGAGCAAGTAATCACTCAATCAAAATACACCAACCCATATACCCTTGAACCGATGGATTACAACAGTGAAACCCACAGTATTTACTTCGAATGTATGGACAAGTATTCGGTCTGTGAGTTGAGCTTGTAACAGTGTTGCAGAGCAGGCCCCGTTTAAAGCCGGGGCTGGATGCTAAATGGGGATAATTGCAGTGGCTGTTTCAACAGTTTAGACACCAAATGTTCAGTAGATATTTGTAGCTGCGAGGCTTGCCCTTGCCATGCCCCGCATCAGTGATTGATACAAAGCCATCATCCAAACGACCAGAACAAACCTTCGACAAAACATCACGCAAGGCACCCGCAAGGGGTACGGCTACGGGTTGGTTCAGGTATTTGTAGCTGCGAGGCTTGTCCTCGCCATGCCCCGCATCAGTGTTAAACAGGTTATAAGAGAAAGCTATTTAGTAAAATTTGATCAAAACAGGCAGTCGTAAAAGTGCACTTACGGATCGAATTATTTGATGTAATAAGTATCTTTG